>Ga0209350_1000178_pt1 | contig 41909 bp, 32 predicted proteins | sample GraSoi013_2_20cm_2_FD_185822 | JGI IMG/M metagenome (GOLD analysis project Ga0209350, IMG submission 185822) | Grasslands soil microbial communities from the Angelo Coastal Reserve, California, USA - Sample 09_27_2013_2_20cm (SPAdes) (version 2) | ecosystem: Environmental > Terrestrial > Soil >...
CTTGATACATGCTGAAATCACCGCCACTCGTTGCAACTCTTTCTGACTCAATGAGAATGTCTCCCTGTTCATGGGGTGACATTTTCACCTGGCCATTAAGGGGTGACAGAATTAGTGGGCTAAGACAGGCACAGGCTAAAGCCTGTGCTACGCGGAAGCAATCCGGCATAATACGGGGGCCTTGGCGGATTCGCTGCTTATCACGGGTGCATCGCAATTGTTGACGCTGCGCGGGCATGGTCCACGGCGCGGCAATTCCCTTTCCAACTTGAGCTTGATCAAAGATGGCGCGCTGCTGGTGCGCGATGGATTGATTTCCGCAGCGGGGACACGCGCGGAAGTCGAAAAGCTGGCGGAAGCGCGAGGGGCCAAGAAGATCGATTTGGGCGGGCGTGTAGCACTGCCGGGATTTGTCGATTCGCATACACATTTGGTTCACGCATCGAGCCGGGCGGAAGAGTATGAATTGAAGATTGCCGGGGCGAGTTATGAAGAGATTGCGCGAAAGGGCGGCGGGATTCTCAACTCGGTGAAGAAGGTGCGCGCGGCGACGAGCGAGGCTTTGAAGCAGCGAGCGCTGGCGGCGCTGAAGGAGTTTGCGGCGCACGGAACGACAACGCTGGAAGCCAAGAGCGGCTACGGGTTGGACGTGGCGAGCGAGCTAAAGATTTTGCGATTGCATAAAGAGCTGGCGGCGGAGCAGCCACTCGAAATTGTGTCCACGTTTCTTGGAGCGCACATGGTGCCGGCAGAGTTCCGAGGAAAGGCTGGCGGAGCAGAACGTTACATTCAGATGATCGAGCAGAAGATGCTGCCACATATCGGCGAGGGCCGGCTGGCGGAGTTTTGCGATGTGTTTTGCGACCGCGGCGCGTTTACCGTCGAGCAGTCTAAGCGTGTGCTGCAAGCGGGCCGGCAGTGGGGATTGGAGCCGCGGGTTCACGCCGAGCAGCTTTCGCGGACGGGCGCGGCACGACTGGCGATCCTGCTGCGAGCGGCAAGCTGCGACCATGTGGAAAAAGTGAACAAGAGCGACATCGTAGCACTGGGGAAATCGGAGACGGTGGCGACGCTCCTGCCCGGATGCGATTTTCATCTGGGACTGAAGGAATACGCGCCGGCGCGGGCGCTGATTGAGGCGGGGGCAATTGTTTCGCTGGCGACGGATTACAATCCGGGAACAAGTCCGACCCTGAGCATGCCCATGATTCTCTCGCTGGCCTGCACGCAATTGCGCATGACGCCGGCGGAGGCAATTGTGGCCGCGACAATCAACGCGGCGCATGCATTGCAGAGGGAAAAGTCGATTGGATCGCTGGAGGTTGGCAAACAGGCGGACGTGGCCGTATTCGAGGTGGCCGACTACCGTGAAATTCCCTATTATTTTGGTGTGAACCATTGCTGGATGACCGTAAAGCGTGGTCGCGTAATCCATGTCACCAAACAAGCCACAATCTAACTTTTCGAAGAGGCCGATAAGGAGGGTGCGCCTCCTGAAGATCGTGCCGCGCAAGAGCAAAAGTCTGCTCGAAGAATATTTCTACAGGTTTGTGGCGGTGATCTGCGTGGCCGTGATGATTTTGGGAAAAGCAGGGGGGCTGAGTGGATACGACGCGGTGGTTACCGGACTGTGGGTCGGAGCCTTCCTGTGGTTTGCCCGGCAAGTGAGGAATTACAGAAAACAGCAAGCCGTCACCGCCACGATTGAACAATCAAAACAAGCGGTGCCAGCAGCGCCGCAATTAATGAAAAACGCGCTGCCTCCGAACATGAAGCCGATGATCGGGCCGCAGTGGCCGGTAAAAATGGCGCCAGGGGCAGCAAGGCCGCCGCTGCAAAGGCCCCCCTTGCCGACGCGGGAGTCGGTAAAGCCCGCGCAACCGCCAGCACCGGCCGGACAAACACCAGGAACGACGATCGAGCCAGGCAATCCGGGAAAGAAGGCGTTCGTGTATGAAAGGCCGACATTACCGGATCGCAAGCCGAAACTGCCGAACAATTGGGCGGGCAAACAGGACAAAAAGCCGAAAAAATGAAACGACTGATTGAGTGCGTGCCCAATTTTTCCGAAGGACGCGACGCCGCCAAAGTCGATGCCATTGTCACGGCGATGAGCAGCGTGCCCGGCGTGTACGTGCTGGACCGAGAGATGGACGCGGACCACAATCGTTCGGTGGTCACGCTGGCGGGCGAGCCGGACGCCGTGGCGGAAGCCGCGCTGCTGGGCACGGGCAAGGCCATGGAATTGATTGACCTGACGAAGCACACCGGAGCACATCCACGCGTGGGTGCGACGGACGTGCTGCCGTTTATTCCGATTGAGGGCGTGACCATCGAGGACTGCGTGGCGCTGGCACGGCGAGTTGGCAACGAAATCTGGAAGCGCTACCGGATACCGGTTTTTTTTTACGAAGCGGCGGCGACGCGGCCGGACCGTGTAAATCTTGAAAACGTGCGGCGCGGGCAATTCGAAGGGCTGCGCGAGGAGTTGAAGAAGAACCTCGAGCGCCAGCCGGACGTTGGAGAACCGAAAGTGCATCCGACGGCCGGCGTGACCGTGGTGGGCGCGCGGAAGTTTCTCATCGCCTACAACGTGAATCTCAATACGTCCGATGTCGGCATCGCCAGCAAAATCGCAAAGGCAATCCGATTTTCATCAGGCGGGCTGCGGTACGTGAAGTCGATGGGCGTAGAACTGAAGGCGCGCAACCTGGCGCAGGTGTCCATCAACCTGACGGACTTCGAGCAAACGCCGATGCATCGCGTGTATGAAATGGTGAAGCGTGAAGCCGAACGCTACGGCACGGTACCGGTGGGCAGCGAAATCGTCGGGTTGATTCCGAAAAAAGCGATCGAGATGGCGGCGGACTTTTTGCTGCAATTGGAAAACTTCTCGCCCGCCCAGGTATTTGAAAACAGGCTGGCGGATGCGTTGAGCGGCGCGCCGCTGGCGATGGCGAAAGACGGAAAGCTGGCAGGCCTGGCGCGACCGTTTCTGGAGGCGGTGGCGTCTCCTGCCGCCACGCCCGGAGGAGGAAGCGTCTCGGCATTTGCGGGAGCGCTGGCGGCGGCGCTGGGGCAAATGGTTGCGAGGCTTTCGCGGAAAAGGAAATCGCAGGCGGGATACGCGGACCAGCTCTCAGCGGCGCTGGATGAAATGCGAAAGACCGCGGACGAGCTTGCCGAGGCTATCGACCGCGATGCAGCGTCGTACGACGCCGTCATGGCAGCATTCAAATTACCGCAGGGGGACCCGCAGGAAACACGGCAGCGCGAGGAAGCCATTCAGAAAGCAACAAAGGGCGCGTCGGAAGTGCCGCTGCAAGTGGCCGAGCGCGCTGTTGAGCTTTTCGAACGGCTAGGACAACTGGACAGTATCGTCGCGGCATCCATGAAGTCAGACTTGCAAGTGGCTAGGTTGATGGCGGAAGCGGGAGCTCGCGGAGCGTTGGCCAATATCGAGATCAACCTCGACGGCCTGAAGGACGCAACTTACGTCGCGTCGATGCGCACGAAGATTACAACACTGCGGGAGCGGCTGGGCAATGCAGCCCGCGCGACAAGAGCGTAGACTAGAAGTTCCCCCTGCCCCGTTCGAAAGGAGCAGTACATGAGATTGACCAGCAATTCAGGTGTGACCCCACGGAAACCAGGGGCGATGCGCCAGCTTGTGGCCGCCGGCGTTTTGGTGGCGATGTCCTTAGCGATACCGAAGCCCACGCGGGCGGGACGCCTTGGCCCGGATATCATCGCGCTCTTCCCCAAGGAGATTGGGGAATTTGCTTACGCCGATTTGAAGAAGGCGCGCTCGCTGAAATGGTTTCCGCAATTGCAGGAGCAGATGCTGCCGGACCGCTTCCGGCAATTCGAAAAGTTCCTGGCCGCGGCGGGAGTCGATCCGAATTCGCAAGTCGATGAACTTGCCTGGGGGCTGGTTGCCGAGGGGATGAGCGCGAAGACGGAAGGCGCGGGCTCGACGGACGTTCCCACAGGCGAAGAGGTCGTCGGCGTGGCGCTCGGGAATTACAATCCGGGTTCGACGGAAGGATACTTCAAGCAGCAAAAGCTCCCCACGTTTAAAGCGCGCGGCTACACGCTCTACGCGTTCGGCACTGGTTCGGGAGCGAACGATTTGTTCTTCTTTTTCATCGACTCGAACACCGCCGCGTTTGGTCACCGCGCCGTACTCGAAAAAATGGTCGAAGTGCGCTTTGGCGCTGAAGAAGGATTGCTGCGCAACGAGAGGCTTTTCCCGCTGATCAACGAAGCAAACGGCAGCGGCGTGGTCTGGGCGGTGCTGAATCCCGCTTACACGCGTTTGGCGATGCAGCAACTGGCCCCGGAGGTGGAGCAGTTCCCCGAAGCGGCGAAGCTGGTCGCGCGCATGCAGAACATGATTATCAACGTGGACGCGAGCAGCGGAATCGATGGAAAGTTCCAGGCGGTGTGCGGATCGACCGAAGATGCGAACACGCTGGGACAATTGCTGCAGGCGGGATTCCTCTACAAACGGTATCAAACGCAGAAAGATAACCCAGATCTGGCGCAATTGCTGGATCAGGCGCGTGTGACGCCGGCGGGTGACCGAGTGATGCTGCGGATGTCGCTTAGCGATGACCAGATGACGTCGCTGATTCGCAAGAATACTTTCGCGTTGAAGATGTAGCATTTTTCAGAATAATAGCGCGTGCGAGAAAAAAGCCAGACAGCTGTGCTGTCTGGCTTTTTATTTCGAGCTACGCTTAAATGCGGGGGCAGCACCGATGTACTTCGTCAAGCGAGTGACGGCTTCTCCGTCGTGCGTTTCGTACTGAACGCGGTCGAACCCAGCGAAAACAACCTGGACGGACTCTGTAGCGCCAATGTGCGAGGCAAAGCCGGCGATGGTGTCAAGGCCAATCGTCGGAGAGTCTTCGTCCATATGGGACAGAGCGACTTCCATGCGGTCGGAAAACCGCGTGAAGGTGACTTCCAGTTGAGGATGAGCCGCGCTTAGATGCTCGAATGCTTCCGAGCACGCGGCGATGATGGCGGATTGCAGCCGGGCGGCAGCGTCGTTCTCGACTCCCGCGGCGTCGGCGAGAAAGCGTCCAACGCCTCCCGCTGCGGCCGCCAAACGGGAGTCGGCGTCAAGTAGCAGGCGGAATGTTTTTGTTTCAGTGGCCACGGCTACTGGCCAGAGAAACGTCGCAGGCTTCCCGGCAATCAGGGCAATAGTAGAGGCCGTCGGAGCAAAGGCGCACGTTTATCTGGCCCTTGCAGATGGTGCAATATCTTTCGCAGGAGCAGCGATCTTCCGGCAAGTCGCATTGCGCGCAAAGTGTTTGACCTTGCATAAAGGCCTCTAGAGAAAACTCTACCTGAGCAGGTGAGGATGCAGCAAGGCGAAGGTGGAGAGGGTTCGGCGAGTCGTTTACCTGCTCCTTTGGACCTGTCTTGGACTGTTCGCCATATCCCTTTGCCAGACTGCGGCTCAGTCTCCGGTTAGCAGGAGCTAGCCGGGCGACGAATGAAACTCACTGAACAGTGTGATAGCCTGCTGATTCCCTAGGTTCCGGGCAGGGAGGAACCACTATGCGGATTTTCTACGCCCTCACCATAACAGCGCTCCTGCTTTTTCTTTCCCCTAGTGGCAATTCGCAAATTCAGATAAAGACGGAAGAGCATTCCTGCGAAGGCCACTCCGACTGGGAAACCCCTGCATGTCAGAGTGCTTGGCAGGCTAACATTTCGGCAGTTTTCCTCGGGCTCGCAATCGATGTGCGCGAAGAGGATGTTCCGATCATTCTAGATGGAAAAAGGGAACGGACTTTGAAGTTGCGCGTTACATTCCGGGTGAATGAGGCGTTCATAGGAGTCTCGGAGAAAGTTGTGACCGTGACTTCCGGTGGTGACCTGTGTGGTTTTCCCTTTTCCAAGGGACACGAGTATCTTGTGTATGGGCGTCGACTCCCGAATGGTGAAGTGTACGTGAGTATTTCCTCTTCGACCAAATGGAAGAAGGATGCCGCCCCGGACCTAAAGTATCTCCGTGGCCTTCCTACGGCCCCACACGGGGCGACAATCTATGGAACTGTGTTTCGATACAAGACCCCCGAGAGCCCAAGGGGAATGGCTATACGACCCGGAATTCCTGAAACTAGCCATAGAGTTGAAGTTCAAGGGACAAGTCAAACGTACGAAACGATTGTTGACAGTCGTGGAAACTTCAGGCTGTCCGGGCTTCCGTCAGGAAGGTATACGGTTTTGCTAAATGCGGATGGCGAAGTCCATACTTCACCCCCATTGAAGTCGACAACGGTCGATGTGGCAGACAAGGGATGTGCCCGATTTGGCTTCTGGGTTGATCCGTTCGCGAAGAAAGAGTCTAACAATCCGGACGGGCAACAAGCAACTCCCACTCAAAATCCAAAGGCAGAAGAGTATCCGTAGGTTCGAATGCTTTACCTTCTTTCGCTCTCCCAGCCGCCTCCCGACTCCTCATAAACGTAGTAATCGTAGTTTGAACCACACCTCCCGGAGGCCTTCTTTGACCCATGTGAGAGCGCATGCTAGTATCGATTTCTGCTTGAGCCATTGGAATGGAATCCGCCGCAACTCCTCACAAGAGCGAGCTTCGTAAGACGCCGCTGAACGCGTTGCACCGGCGCCTGGGCGCCAAGATGGTCAACTTCGGCGGGTGGGATATGCCTGTCGAATATCCATCGAGCGGCGGGCTGATCGCGGAACACAAGGCAGTGCGCGGCACCGTGGGCGTTTTTGATGTTAGCCACATGGGAGACATTCGCATCCGCAGCGGGGCGAAGCCCGGCGGGGCGCTGGCGGCGGTGCAGCACATCAGCATGAACGATGCATCCAAGCTGGCCATCGGCCAGGCGCACTATTCGGCGATGCTCTATCCGGAAGGCACGTTTGTGGACGACGTGATCGTTCACCGGCTGGGCGAGGACGATTTTCTGCTGGTGATCAACGCCGGGACGCGCGAGAAAGACGTCAATTGGGTGCGCGAGAATACCAAGAGTTTCGATTGCGTTGTCGAAGACCTGAGCGACGCCTACACGCAATTGGCGATTCAGGGACCGCGCGCCGTCGATGTGATGAAGAAGCTGACGGATGCAAGTCTCGATGGCATCAAGAATTACTGGTTCACGCATGGAACGGTGTGCGGCTTGAAGAACACGCTGATCGCGCGCACCGGTTATACGGGCGAGGATGGCTTTGAGATTTACGTGCCCTCCACTGTGGCAACGAGCGAAAGAGTCTGGAACCAGGTGATGGAAGCGGGGCGCGAATTCGGGATTGTCCCCTGCGGCCTGGGATGCCGGAATACGCTGCGGCTGGAATCGAAGATGGCGCTGTACGGACATGAGATTAGCGACAAGATCAATGTGTGGGAAGCGAGGCTGGATCGCTATTGCAAGATGGAAAAAGGCGATTTCATCGGGCGCGCGGCGCTAGAACGCGCGAAAGCCTTAGGATTGAAGCGCACGCTGGTGGGCATCGAGATGATCGACCGAGGCATTGCGCGGGACGAGTATTGCTGCTGCAATGATGCAGGAGAAGCCATCGGCGTTGTTACGAGCGGCTCGCCTTCGCCGACGCTTGGAAGAAATATTGCGCTAGCTTATGTTCCGCCGGCGTTCTCTGCTGTCGGCACAGTTTTGTACGTGGAAATACGGGGACAGAAGTGCAAGGCACAAGTGGTCCCGACACCGTTTTACAAGCGGCCAAAGAAAACTGCGGTTCAGCAAGTGTCCTGACGAGCGGGAACGATTCCGAAGGGGTGACTGATGGCGTATCCGAAGAATTATCGCTACACCAAGGAACACGAGTGGATCAGCGTGGAAGGCCCTCTGGCCACGATCGGGATTACCGACTACGCGCAGCACGAATTAGGCGACGTGGTCTTTGTGGAGCTGCCCAAGCCCGGAGCAAAGCTTGAGACTGGAAAATCTTTTGGCACGGTGGAGTCGGTCAAGGCCGTCAGCGAGATTTACGCGCCCGCTTCAGGTGAGGTGATTGAATCCAACGGCGAGCTTCAGAATACGCCCGAGAAAATCAATACCGATCCGCACAGTTCAGGTTGGCTGGTCAAAGTGCGTCTGACGAATGCCGCCGAACTAAATGGACTGATGGACGCGCCTGCCTACGAAGCCTATATCGCGGCCAAGAGTACGGAAGCTTCGGCCTGATGCGCTATCTCCCAAAGAGCCCCGCCGAGCGGAAAGAAATGCTCGCTACCATCGGCGCAAAATCCATCGACCAACTTTTTTCCGGCATTCCGGAACGCTTCCGGCTGCGCGAGGCGCTGAAGATTCCCGGACCGTATTCTGAAGCCGAGGTCATTCAGTATTTCAAGGACCGTGCGGCGGAAAATTCGAACGGCTACACGAGTTTTCTGGGCGCGGGCGTCTACAATCACTTGCGCTCGGTAGTGACGGACGCGATCATCCAGCGCGGAGAGTTCCTGACGTCGTACACACCCTATCAGGCGGAAATTACGCAGGGCACGCTTCAGGCGATCTTCGAGTTTCAAACGCTGATGTGCCAGCTTACGGGACAGGAAGTGGCCAACGCGTCGATGTACGACGGATCAACGGCAACGACCGAGGCTGTGCTGATGGCGGAGCGCTTGACCGGACGCCAGCGCGTGCTGGTAGCGCGGTCCGTGCATCCGGAATACCGCGAGGTGCTGAAGACCTACGCGAAGAATTCCGGCTTGCGCGTGGAGGAGATTCCTCACACGGTAAGGGGCACCGTAGATGCAAAGGCGCTGCAAGCGGCGTTGAAGGAAGATGTTGCAGCTGTGGTGGTGCAGTCGCCGAATTTTTTTGGCGTCATCGAATCGTACGCGCCGCTCGCGGAATTCGCGCATGCTTCGGGCGCGATGTTCGTTGTTGTGGTGACGGAAGGCGTTTCGCTCGGCCTCTTGAGGCCGCCGGCAGAGGCCGACATCGTCGCGATGGAGGGCCAGAGTTTCGGCCTGCCGCCGAGTTATGGTGGGCCGTTCGCCGGCGTGATTGCTTCGCGGGACAAGTATGTGCGCCAGATGCCGGGACGGCTCTCCGGCCAAACGACGGACTCCGAAGGCCAGCGCGGCTTTGTGCTTACGCTCGCGACGCGCGAACAGCACATCCGTCGCGAGAAGGCCACCTCAAACATTTGCACGAACCAGGCGCTCTGCGCGCTCGCGGCCACCGTGCACCTCACGCTGCTCGGCAAAGAAGGCTTGCGCGAGATGGCGGAACAGAACCTGTCCAAGGCGCAATTCGCGCTTTCCGAGTTGCTGAAAATTCCGGGTGTCCGGCGCGCGTTTGACGAGCCGTTTTTCAACGAATTCACGATAGAGCTGCCGCGCTCGGTGAAAATTCTGAATTCGCACCTCCTGCGCGACAAATTCATCGGACCGCTCGCACTAGGCACGGCGTATCCGGAATTGACCAAGCACGCGCTGGTCTGCGTCACGGAAACGACGCCGCGCGCGGAAATCGAGCGATTTGCATGCGCGTTGAAGCACGCGCTCGAGCGGCCGGTTTAGACGGGGCGTGTTCCTTGTAGGGACGCAGCATGCTGCGCCCCTACGGGCAAGAACTGGGAAATGAACAAAAAAATCAAAAAAGCATCGCGCCACACCAGCCAGAACGAAGGGCTAATCTTCGAGAAGTCGTCGCCGGGAAAGCGCGCGTTCGAATTGCCGCCGCTTGACGTCCCGGCGGCCGATCCCGCCAAGGCTCTTGGCGTGAACCATCGGCGCGCGGGTATTGAAGGTTTCCCGGAAGTCAGCGAGATCGAAGTTCTCCGCCACTTCACGCGCCTTTCGACGTGGAACTACGCCATCGATCTGGGCATGTACCCGCTGGGTTCCTGCACGATGAAGTACAACCCGCGCGTAAATGAATTTGTTGCCCGGCTCGATGGCATCGCCACCGAGCACCCCTATCAGCCGCAAGAGCTTTCGCAGGGCTGTCTGAAAATTATGCGGCTGCTGGAAAAATGCCTCCTGGAAATCACCGGCATGGATGCGATCACGTTGCAGCCGGCTGCGGGAGCGCACGGTGAAATGACCGGCTTGATGCTGATCCGCGCCTATCTGGAGAAGCAGGGGAATCCCCGCAAGAAAGTTTTGATTCCGGACTCCGCGCACGGAACGAATCCGGCAACGGCAGTGATTGCGGGGTACGAAGTCGAAAACATTAAGTCCGAATCGCACGGCCAGATTGATGTCGATAAGCTGCGTGACCTGGTGACCGGAGACGTTGCGGCGCTGATGATCACGAATCCATCGACGTTGGGAATTTTCGAGCAGCGCATCCCGGAGATCGCTGAAATCCTGCACGCCAAAGGCGCGCTGCTCTACATGGACGGCGCCAATATGAACGCGCTCACGGGCGTGACACGGCCGGGCGACCTGGGCATCGACGTGATGCACTTGAACCTACACAAGACTTTTTCGACGCCACACGGCGGAGGGGGACCCGGCGCAGGTCCGGTGGCGATGAAGAAAATCCTCGAACCCTTCCGGCCGGTGCCGATCCTGGTGGAAAAAGAAGGCGGCCGGCTGGCGCTCGAACCGGTGCGGCCGGATTCCATCGGCAGAGTAAAAGCCTTCAGCGGAAACTTTGGCGTGCTGGTGCGCGCGCTGGCGTACATTCTCGCTTACGGCCCGGGAGTCCGCCAGGCCACGGAAGATGCAGTGCTGAACGCGAATTATATTCGAAAGCGCCTTGAGGGCGTTTACGAACTGCCCTATTCCCTGCCCTCGATGCACGAAGTGGTGTTCAGCGACGCCATTCAGAAAAAGAATGGCGTAAGCACGATGGACATTGCCAAACGGCTGATCGACTACGGATTTCATCCGTACACTACAGCGTTTCCGCTCATTGTCGCTGGAGCGATGATGATTGAGCCGACGGAATCCGAGTCCAAGGAAGAATGCGACTTGTTTATCGACGCGATGAAATCCATCGCCAAGGAAGCCGCCGCGACGCCCGAAGTTGTGAAGACTGCTCCGCACACCACTCGTGTCCGCCGCCTTGACGAAGTAGGCGCCGCTCGCAAGCCCGTTCTGCGCTGGAAGCCAGCGGTTCCGCGCAGCGAAGCCGCAGACTAAGCAAAACGAACGACTGCCGAATCGCCAGTCGACAGCTCAGGATTCCCTTCAAGGCACACATTCACCTCGCCGCGCGGTCACCTTCGCTTACTTCTTGCTAGAATCTTTCCAGACGTTTTCCCTGGACAGAAAGCCGCATGACCTCCGCTCTCGAAGCCTGGCTCCCGAAATCGATACTCCTGCTGCGCGGCTACGATCGCCACAAATTCCTTTCCGACTTAATCGCCGGCGTGACTGTTGGCCTCGTGGCGCTTCCCCTGGCGATGGCGTTTGCGATCGCTTCTGGAGTGTCCCCGCAAGCGGGGCTGTACTGCGCCATTGTTACGGGCTTCCTGATCTCTGCGCTGGGCGGCTCGAAAACGCAAATCGGCGGGCCGACGGGTGCGTTCGTGGTGGTCGTAGCGGGCATTATCGCCAAGCACGGCATCGACGGGCTGTTCATCTGCACAATGATGGCGGGCGTCCTTCTGGTCCTGCTCGGCGTGACCGGCATGGGCACCATGGTGAAATACTTTCCCCGGCCAGTCGTCGTCGGCTTCACCAATGGCATCGCCGTCCTGATTGCCAGCACGCAGATTCGCGACTTCTTCGGCCTGAAAATGGATCATGTCCCCGGCGATTTCTTTCACCGCATGATGGCCTTTGGACAAGCGTGGAATACGTTCTCTGTGCCGGCAACTGCCGTATCCATACTTTCGATTGCGGTGATGGTTTTCTGCCTGAGATATGCGAGGAAAATCCCGGGCGCCATCCTGGTCACGTTTGGCGCTACGGCGGCCGTCATACTTCTGCATCTGCCCGTTGAAACCATCGGAACGCGTTTCGGGGGAATCCCCAGCGGTTTGCCAAGAATTGCCGTTCCGCATTTCCACTACGACGTCTTCCGGCAGCTCCTGTCGGCCGCGTTTACAGTGGCGATGCTGGGGGCCATCGAGTCGCTGATGTCCGCGGTCGTCTCCGACCGCATGAGCAACGACAAGCACAATCCCAACGTGGAATTGATTGGCCAGGGCATTGCGAATATCGTTTCACCGCTCTTCGGCGGACTCCCTGCGACCGGAGCGATTGCGCGGACTGCCACAAACGTGCGCTCCGGAGCGAGAACACCCATTGCCGGAATGATTCACGCGTTGACGCTGCTGGCGATCGTTCTGTTTGCCGCGCCGCTCGTGAAGAGCGTACCGCTAGCTGCTTTGGCCGCGATTCTCATGATTGTCGCCTACAACATGGGCGACTGGGAGGAAATTCCCGAGATTCTAAAACTCAGCGCCGCGGACATCGCCGTTTGGCTGCTAACGCTGACGTTGACCGTCGTGACCGATCTGACCTTCGCCGTGGAAGTCGGAATGGTGCTGGCCGCGCTCACGTTCATTCGTAAGGTTTCAAGAACGACCACCGTGAGCCCCGTGACCAAGGATTACGTGGAAGACAGCCGCGTGCATGTCTTGCAAGGAAAAGACATTCCGGACTATGCGATTGTTTACCGTATTCATGGGCCATTCCTTTTTGGCGCAACCGATAAGTTCGCGGACATTCTCCATTCCCTCGACAAGTTGCCGCCCATTGTTATCCTTCGTCTGCGCAACATGACCGCAATCGATGCCACCGGCCTGGGCGCCATTCGCGACCTCGCGGACACGTTGCACGCTTCGGGACGCTCGTTGCTCCTCTGCGGCGCGCGCGAGCAGCCCTCGCAACTGATGAAGCAGGCGGAGTTCGAACGCCACGTCGGCGCGGAAAATATTTGCGGCAGCATTTCCGAAGCGTTGCAACGCGCGGCGGAAGTTTATCGTCAGCGCCATGCAGAAAAGGCCGCAAGCGAAATACCCGTAACTCGATAACTCCCTGTTGTTGGTTATCTTGAGAACCGCACGGAGTCCAGAATCGTGGAAAACGCCTTGTCGTAATTGTCGTAGGCAGATTGCGGGGCCACGCACACGAAATAAACCAGGCCCTCCGGACGCAGAACACTCACGACCCAATCCGTCTCCTGTCCGCCGGCGGGAGAAACGTTGATTAAATAAGTCGAGAGCCCCGGCTGCCCATTTAAGCGCAGATGCTCGCCTTGTCGGGTAATCTTCATGCTGGGGTTCGACTTTTGAAGATCCTGAATCACCTGGCTTGTCGCGCTATTCAGGGCTTTTCCATCATTGGGATCGCCCTTGGCCTGCGCCACGCCGATGATCAGCCCATATGCAAGGCTGCTATGGCCGCTGCCATCGTCCAAGACTCCTCCCTCGGGAGCAAACGAAATGCCAGCTCCGTCGCTGTCGGGATATTTTTTCCAATTGTCCGGATACTTGAGCGTGTACGAACTCGCCTGATACTCCGCGAAGCGGCGGGATGGCGGCGCTGGTGCGGCAGCGGAGCCAAGCGCTCCAGGCGTCGGCTTTTTCACCACCGGCAGGGCCAGCACTTCGCGCTTGATAGCTTCGAATTCAGCGGAGTCTCGCTTGAAGTTTGGCTGAACGCCGCCAAGTTTTTCGACTTCCTCATCAACGCGCTCGACGCGATGCTCCGGATTCGGGTGGTCGGAAAAAAATTCCGGAGGATTCTTGCCCTTCGACTCGGCCTCGAGCTTCTCGAAGAACTGCGCCATGGCCCGTGGGTCGTACCCCGAATCGTAAAGAACCTGAGTGCCCATGACGTCGGCTTGCGATTCCGCCGTTCGCGAATAGCGCAGGAGCACTCCGCCAGCCGCGAAAGTGCCTAGTGTCGTCACCAGCGCGCCGCCGGTGCTGTCTCCGAAAACCGCGCCGAAGATCCCCAGCCCCGTCTCGGCCAGCATCGCTTTGGATGCCTGGTTCGTTCCGTGACGCAGAGCGACGTGCGACAATTCGTGCGCCATTACGCCAGCAAGCTGCGCCTCATTGTCAGCGGCCTCGATCGCGCCGCGGTTCACAAACACGTATCCGCCGGGCAAGGCAAACGCGTTGATGGCCTTGTCATTCACGCAATGAAATTCGAACGGGTACTGCACTCCGCTCGTTGGCAGCTTTTGCGCCAGGCGCGTGCCCAGTTGTGTCAGGTAAGCATCCACTTTTGGCGCATTGCAAGACGGTAACTGCTTTGCCGCATCCGTCGCTGCTCTCTTGCCGAGGGTGATGTCGTCTTGCGGAGAAAACTTATTCCAGCCTGGCTTGAGCTGTGTCCGCTGTGCGTGCGCACTTGGAAGCAAGAGCAAGGACAAGCAAAGAGAGACGCCAACCGCCAATCCGCGGTGCGCTCTGATCGCTCCAAGCTGGTGACCGGTATTTCTTCCGGGAGTCTCTCGTTTCGGCCTGCGGATGCTCACATCAATCTCCGAAAACGGCTGTGAGGAAGGATGGCAATTCTCTCCCAAAGGTTACTTTACCACCTGGCGAGCGACAAAGAAAAAGCCCGGGTGGCGAACCACCCGGGCGGGATTCAGGGTTGGGAAAAAGTTTGATTAGCGAGCCAATCGTGGCGTCGGTTCCGGCGAAAGCGTCACTCCCGGCGTATCCACGGCCTTGCCACCTTTTGCGGGAGCGGTTCGCGCGGGAGCAACCGGCTCCGGCTTGCGAGCCGGGATCGCCAGGTTTTCACCTTCGCGGACGAAGGTAAGGCGGTCCTGCTCCTTGTTCCAATCAATGCAAATCAGATCGCCGAGGTGAACCTGCTCGGTCGCCAGCAAGTTTGCAAGCGGATAGACGACGTGGCGTTCGATGGCACGCTTCAGGTGCCGTGCGCCGTAGCGCTGGTCCGTTCCTTCCTGCAGCAGGAAGTCGCGACCGGTATCCGTCACGCGAAACAGGAACTGTCCCTTGGCGGTTTCCAGAACGCGCTGCTGCACCTGACCCAGTTCGATCTCCAGCACCTTCTCAAGCTGCTCGCGCCTCAGTGGATGAAACACCACCACTTTGTCGAGGCGATTCATGAATTCCGGAGAAAACTTGCGGCGAGCCGCTTCCACGGCGGTGCGCTCCACCTTTTCGTCGAGGCCGGCGGCTGGCTTGTCCTTCGGCTGAATGAAGCCCATACCGCCCTGCATGAGTTCGGTAATTTCTCCGCCGCCTAGGTTCGAAGTCAGGAAAATGACAGTCTGCGAAAGGTCCACGCGGCGGTTGTCGCCCAGCGTGAGCGTAGCCTTGTCCAGCATGCCAAGGAGCAATTGCCAAAGGGCATCGCTGGCCTTTTCGATTTCGTCGAAGAGCAGGAAGCTGAGCTTCAGCTTCTCCGTATGGCTGGCCGCCAGCGCTTCTTGGGTGATTAAGGGATGGGTCTCGCGGTGGCCCAGGTAGCCTGGAGGCGAGCCAATCAGCTTGGCGATTTCGTGCGAGTGCTGGAACTCCGCGCAATCAACCTTGATTACCGCGCGGGCGTCTCCAAACAGGATTTCCGCGGCCGCTTCCACGATTCGGGTCTTTCCTGAACCCGTCGGTCCCAGGAACAGCAGGTTGCCAACAGGACGGCCGGGCGAATTCAGTCCGGCGCAAAAAACCTGAAACATGTCGACGAGCGACTGTACGCCCTCTTCCTGACCTACAATCTTGGCTCGCAAGGAAGCGTGAAAATCGCAGGTGTCATTGCTGCGGATGGTTGGATCCAGTTGATGGCGGACGGCAGCTTTCATTTCATCAACCTCTTTATCGCGTCTAGCTCTCCCAAACGCGAAGCGCGTCTCAAAGTCGCGCATCCTTGAGATATAGCATGGGGGCTGCCAATCTTTTCCACAGCTTGCAAAGTCAAGAAGCGACCTAGTCTCAACAACATACAAGATTTGGAATCCTGAAAATTGTCTCAAGCCATGAGACTGTGATTCGTCTGCAAACAAAATCAGAGACGCAGAACAGTTTGTGTCACGGGCCAGACGACAAAAAGGGGCGCGCTTTGTCGGCGCGCCCAGGGTCCATAGTTAAAGTACTGCTTTAACTATTTCAACGGTCTTGCTTCTTGCGTCCTTGTGCGGGAGCGGCAGAGCCCCCGCCGGGTTGCGCCACGCGCGATTTCCTGTCGTCCACAGTGGTTTCTGTAGGCGTCTCGGCGGACTTCCCGTCTTTCGCCTCAACAGCAGTAACCTTGCTTCCGCCTCCCTGCGTGGCGGCTTGAACCAATGCCCCTTCGCCCTCACGCACGAAAGTGAGCTGCTTGTGGCTCTCATCCCAGTCAATCCGCACCAAGTCGCCCAGGCTGACCTGATCCGTGGCCAGCAGATTCGCCAGCGGATAAACGACATGCCGCTCGATGGCGCGCTTCAGGTGGCGGGCACCATAGCGCTGATCAGTGCCTTCCTTTAGCAGAAACTCGCGGCCGGTATCCGTCACGCGAAAGAGAAACTGCCCCTTGGCTGTGTCCAGGACCCTCTGCTGCACCTGCCCCAGCTCAATATTGAGCACTTCCTGAAGCTGCTCGCGCCGTAATGGATGGAAGACCACGACCTTGTCCAGGCGGTTCATGAATTCCGGCGAAAACTTGCGCCGCGCCGCTTCCACGGCCGTGCGCTCCACTTTCTCGTCCAGCCCGGTGACCGGCTTATCCTTGGGTTGAACAAAACCCATCCCGCCCTGCATTAGTTCGGCAATCTCGCCGCCACCAAGGTTGGACGTCAGGAAGATCACCGTTTGAGACAAATCCACCTTCCGGTTGTCTCCTAAGGTGAGCGTGGCCTTGTCCAGCATTCCCAGGAGCAACTGCCATAATGCGTCGCTGGCCTTCTCGATCTCGTCGAACAGTAGGAAACTCAGCTTCAAGTCGTCACGATGGCTAGCCGCAAGCGTTTCCTGGGTGATTAGCGGATGGGTTTCCCGATGGCCCAGATAGCCCGGGGGCGATCCGATTAGCTTGGCAATTTCGTGCGAGTGCTGGAACTCCGCGCAATCGACCTTGATCACCGCGCGAGCGTCCCCAAACAGGATTTCCGCGGCCGCTTCCACGATGCGCGTCTTCCCGGACCCCGTCGGCCCAAGAAAAAGGAGGTTTCCTACCGGGCGGCCTGGCGAGTTAAGCCCGGCGCGAAAGACCTGGTACAAATCGACCAGCGCCTGGACGCCCTCTTCCTGTCCGACAATCTTCTCCCTCAGCGCGGTCTGGAAATCAATCGTGTCCGTGCTGCGCTTGCTGGGATCGAGTGGCAGGATGGTTTCGCTCATGACCGCCTCCTAGTGCGCCCGCGCTGACGGGCTCACGTTGCCGAATCTCCCGCGTACACGGCCAAACTGATCGAGTTTGACTTGAATGGTGGAATGCAAGAGCTGCAATTGTACAAGCAGTTCCCGTGCCACTACGGGAGATTCAGAAATTCGGAGGAGCGGCGGAACGATGTCCGCTAGTTCGAGATTCAGGGCTCGAAGAGAGGAAACAAGTTTTTGAACCGCCGGCGAGTTTGGATTCGCCAGGTCCACTTGACCGTTCAATTGTTCGCGCAGCGCTTTCCAGTCCAGCTCCACGAAAGGATGCTTCTTGGAAACTTCGCGCACGACATCATCCGTAATTCGCGCCCGGGCTCCGAGTCGTGCCAGATGGAGCTGGCGCACTTTTCCGCCGCGGCGCACGTTGTGCACCAGATACAACGAATTCCCTTTGCGGCGGACAAAAGCCACGACATCACCTCAAACTGCCGTCACGCTGCGTAGTGTAATTCTCTTCCACTACGCTCTACAATATTAGACACATGTTTTGGTATAAAGTTGCATCCAATCAGTAACGGCTTTCAACGTAGAGCAAACACCGGAGAAATCCCCATCACAAATTTTGCTGTTTTTCATCGAAATAACGCATTCTCGTTTCATCGCGCTGTTTTCGCCAATTTCTCTGCCGTTCCAATCGAATGCTTGCTGTTTTCTGCCACTCCATGAATCTGCGGCGCTATTTAGCTAGCGTATTAACCCTGGAGGCGCACTTTTCTCTTGTTCCCTCAGCGAGAGACACCTAGGATTTGTCACAGGTTTCTTGTCATCTCTCTTTGGAGCTCGATTCGACATGTCTTGGGATCCTGTCTTCCGATTCGTAAAACAAATTCCCCGCGGCCGGGTTTTAACTTATGGGGCCCTGGCCAAAGCTTTGCGTCTTCCCGGTGGCGCGCGCAGCGCCGGACGCGCTATGGCCGCGACTCCTTCCGGAAAAGGCATCCCCTGGCATCGCGTCCTCGGCGAACGCGGCAAAATCCTCATTCGCGAGCCTTACGCATCCCTGCAAAGAAAACTCCTCGAAAGCGAAGGCGTCGCGATCAGCGAGTCCCGCGTGGACCTGAAACGCCACCTCTGGAAGCCGCCGAAAAAATCCGCGCCGAAATTCCGCGCCTCCAAAAAGCATATTCACAAATGAAGCGGCAATCAGTCTGTTGGGGCGTTACGAACCGGCTGCTTATCTGCGGTATGCTATACCCTCTTTTGTGAGTGCGCCCCGGGTGGTGCGGGACAACGAACATGGCTAATCCCGTTCTTCAGGTGGAGAACCTCGTCAAGCGCTACGGCGACGTCGAAGCCGTTCGCGGCGTCAGTTTCAACGTGGAAGAAGGAGAAGTCTTCGGCCTGCTCGGGCCGAACGGCGCCGGCAAAACCACTACCGTTGAAATTCTCGAAGGCCTCCGCGATCCCGACGGCGGCAGCGTTTCAGTCTGTGGCCTCAACCCGCAGCGCGATTCGGACGCCCTCAAGCACGAAATCGGCGCTGCGTTGCAATCCACGTCGCTCCCCGACAAGCTCCGTGTCATGGAAGCTCTCCGTCTATTTGCCAGCTTCTACAAACGCGGTCGCAAGCCTGAGGAATTGCTTAAACGTTTCGGCCTGGAAGAAAAGCGCAACACTTTTTACAACCAGCTTTCCGGCGGCCAGAAGCAGCGCCTCGCCCTCGCCATGGCTCTGGTCAACGATCCGAAGGTAATCTTCCTGGACGAACCAACCGCGGGACTGGATCCGCAAGTGCGCCGGGAAATCTACGACGTTATTGAGGAGCTGCGCCGAGAGAAAAAAACCATTCTGATGACCACACATTACATTGAAGAGGCCGAGCGCCTCTGCGACCGCGTCGCCATCGTGGACTTCGGCAAGGTAATCGCTCTCGGCACGCCGCGCGAACTGAAAGCGCATTCCGGCGGCGCCACTCGCATCGAAGTGCGCCTCTCAAAGCCGGAATCGAACGGCGCATTGAGCAACCTCGAAGGCGTGGCCGACGCGCGCGAAGTTGGCGGCACCTATGTTCTGCATTCGACGCGCCCGCCGCAAACCATCGTTTCCCTCGTCAAGCATCTGGAGGCTGGCGGCAACGAACTTGTCAGTCTCGAGATCGCTACTCCGTCCCTCGAAGATGTCTTTATCGAAATGACCGGAAGGAGGCTCCGCGATTGAGCAACTTTGCCAGTTTGACCCGCACGCGCATTCTGCTTGCCCTGCGTAACAAAATGTTTTTCTTCTTCAGCGTGGTCTTCCCCCTCGGCATGTTTTTTCTGTATGCCGGCATTTTCGCCCGCAGCAATCCTCGCGCCGTCAGTTATTTCCTCGGCCCCGTCATCGCTTTCAACGTGATGGGCAGCTTTTGGGGACTCAGCGCCACGCTCGTGATGTTCCGCGAACAAGGAATCCTGCGCCGCTTCCACGTCACGCCGGTCACGGCCACGGACATGCTTGCCTCCAGCCTCCTGGCAAACTACGTGCTCACGCTTCCTACGGTTTCCATTGAAGTATTCTTGGCGCGTTTCATCTTTCATGTTCCGAGTCTCGGTAATCTTTTTTCGCTTGCAGTTTTGGTCACCGTCGGAACGGTTTCCTTCGGCTCGCTCGGCCTCGTGGTCGCCAGCGTCACCAACACCATGCAGGAGACTCAGGTGCTCAACCAGATTATCTGGCTGCCGTTGATCTTTCTTTCTGGCGCCACGTTCCCTCTTGCCTACTTGCCCAACTCCGTCCAACACGTCGGCCTCTTTTTGCCCGCCACCTACCTTGTTACCGCTCTACAGGGCGCCCTTTATCAGTCTTTTTCCGTCTCGCAACTCATGGTTCAAATTCTGGCCCTCGCCGTTTGGGCTATTCTCACTTTTTTCGTTGCGGCGCAGCTCTTTCGCTGGGAGCCCGAGGTCAAAATTCCGCGCAAAGCGAAGCTTTGGGCTTTGGCTACTGCGCTGCCTTTTTTTCTCTTTGGTGCCTGGGAAAACACGAACGGCGATATCTTGAAACAGGCGCAAGCCGCCTTCCACTCTTTGGAGCGCCCCGCCAATTCCGATCAGCCATCCAAGACTGCGCGGTAACAACGCAGCATCGCCCCACGCCAATTTGGTTCCTGTAGGTTCTCCTCCGGTACCGCCAGCGCATTGACGCTCGCCGCCCCGTACCGTATTCTGCGATTTCGAGCCGTGCCGCGGCGAATGGCACCGCCAAACAGGGAGCATCTATGCCGATTCAGGCTACCGAGAAAATCTGGCACAACGGGAAGTGGATCAACTGGGACGACGCCAAATTGCACGTCCTTTCGCACGTCGTAAGCTACGGCTCCGCGGTCTTCGAAGGCATCCGGTGCTACGAGACCAAACAAGGCCCGGCGATCTTCCGCCTCCGTGAGCACATGCAGCGCCTCATCAACTCCGCAAAAATCTATCGCATGGAGCTTCCCTACTCCGTCGATCAATTCGCAAACACCGCCTGCGAACTGGTCCGTCTCAACAAATTAAATTCCTGTTACGTAAAGCCCATCGTGTTGCGCGGCTACGGCGAAGTGGGAGTGAATCCGTTGAATTCGCCCATCGACCTTTACATGGCCTGCTGGAGCTGGGGCGCCTATCTCGGCCCGGAAGCTCTTTCGAAAGGTGTCGACGTCGGCGTCAGCTCCTGGACGCGCATCGCTCCGAACACTCTTCCCGCCATGTCCAAAGCCGCCGCGAATTACATGAACTCGCAGCTCATTCGCATGGAAGCGTCATTCAACGGCTACACCGAGGGAATCGCTCTCGATTCCGACGGCCACGTCAGCGAGGGCTCCGGAATGAATGTTTTCCTCGTGCACGACGGCGTGCTTTACACTCCGCCTCTAGCCACCAGCATTTTGCCGGGCATCACGCGCGACGCCGTGGTCAAGCTCGCAGCAGACCTCAACATTCCCTTCAAGGAAACGGTCATCCCGCGCGAAATGCTCTATATCGCTGACGAAGTTTTCTTCGTGGGCACGGCCGTCGAAATCACTCCCATTCGTTCCGTCGACCACATCCAAGTCGGCAAAGGCGTCGCCGGACCAATCACCCTCACATTGCAGGCGGAATTCTTCGCCATCACTAAAGGCACCAAACCCGACCGCCACAACTGGCTCACCCCCCTAAGCGCTCCCGTCAGCGCCGCAACGCGCTAGGCACTCGATTCGAATGTTCTGATTTCCCTTGTCATTCGACTATAGCGTTCGGTGTTGCATTCCGGCTAGAATGCGTCCGTTCGAATCGAGCACGCTTCCTTTTCTCTGCGCGGAGGATCATCGATGTACGGCACATCGCAAAAGCTGGTCGCGGAATTCCTGGGAACGTTTGCGCTGATTTTTTTCGGCGCTGGCTCGATTTGCACCGACCAATATTTGCACGGCACGGGCGGCCTCGGTCTCCTCGGCATCGCCCTTGCCCATGGACTCGCCATCGGCGTCATGGTTTCCGCGTTCGGCCACATCTCCGGCGGACATTTCAATCCCGCCGTGACCATCGGCTTCTGGGTCACCAAGCGCGTGAACACCCTGGACACCATCCTCTACTGGGCCGCGCAACTCGCCGGGGCAACGGCCGCGGCATTTTTGCTGAAGACGGTCGTTCCCGAAGAGACCTGGCGCGCCGTCACCCTGGGAACCCCGGAGCTGGCCCGCGATTTTCCACGCTGGGCAGGCATGGCTCTCGAAGCCGTAACCACTTTCTTTCTCGTGCTCACCGTTTTCGCCACCGCCGTCGATGAAAAAGGCGCGTTTCGTTCCATCGCCGGCTTTGGCATTGGCCTCTCCATTACCCTCGGCATCCTCGTCGCCGGACCGCTCACCGGAGCAGCCCTAAACCCCGCGCGCGCCTTTGGACCCGCTTTGGCGTCCACCCATTGGGCCAATCACGGCGTCTACTGGGTCGGTCCGCTGGCCGGAGGCTTTGTCGCCGGCCTCCTCTACGACTCGCTCTATTTAAAGAAGCCCTAAACACGGGTTTTCACACAAAAACCAGTCCCAAGGCCAGTTAACTAGCGCGCAACCGGCCTCTGCGCTTTCCTTGCTCGCCCTTCCCTCGGATGCTAGTTTCGTATCTTAGCTGCATTCTTGCGGGGTTCACACGATATGGCCATCAGCATTGACGATCTTCTGCGCCGCGCTGTCGAAAGCAAAGCGTCCGACTTGCACCTGAAAGTCGGCAACCACCCTTATTTGCGCATAGACGGCCTGCTCACCCCGCTCACCGATGTGCCTCGCGTCACGCCGGAAGAAATGCTTTCCATGGCCTTCAGCATGATGACCAACCGGCAGAAGCAAAAGTTCAAGGAAACGGCGGAATTGGACATGGCTTATGGCGTGGCGGGCTTAGGCCGTTTCCGCGTCAACGTTTTCCAGCAGCGCGGCAACGTCGGCATGGTGCTTCGCGTCATCCCCACGAAAATCCGCACCAACGAAGAGCTGAACCTTCCCTCAGTCGTCAACAAAATTTGCGAAGAACAGCGCGGCCTGATTCTGGTCACGGGAACCACCGGTTCCGGTAAGTCCACCACGCTGGCGGCTATCATCGACCGCATCAATGCCACGCGCGCCGACCACTTGATCACCATCGAAGACCCCATCGAATTCTTGCACCGCGACAAGAAAAGTTTCATTAACCAGCGCGAAGTCGAAGTGGACACCGCGAACTTTTCCACCGCCTTGCGCGCCGCCCTTCGTCAGGACCCCGACGTGATTCTGGTCGGCGAAATGCGCGACCTCGAAACCATTTCCACCGCGCTGCTCGCCGCGGAAACCGGCCACCTGGTTCTTTCCACGTTGCACACTCTCGACGCCACGGAAACCATTCAGCGCATTATCGCCGTCTTCCCGCCGCCGGAGCAGAAGCAGATTCGTTTGCAGCTTGCCGCCACGCTGAAAGCTGTCATTTCCCAGCGCCTCGTTCGCCGCGCGGACGACAAAGGCCGCGTGCCCGCTTGCGAAATCATGATCGCCACCGGCTACATTCGCGATTGCATCATCAACGCGGATAAGACGCGCCTGATTCACGACGCCATCGCCGCCGGCACCAGCCAGTACGGCATGCAAACGTTCGATCAATCGCTCTTCGATCTCTACTCCAAGCAGCTCATCACTCTCGACGAAGCTCTAGCGCGCGCCTCCAACGCCGACGAATTCAAGCTGCGCATCCAGGGTATTCGCTCCGCCTCCGACTCCGCACGCGAGGAAATGGAGCGCCAAATGGCCGACTTCGAGCGCTTCGCCCGCAAGTAGTCTCTGATCGGAGGCCGGATGCCCAATTGGAACCGGATAATCATCGGAGACGCTTTCAAGATTCAACCAGCAGGTTTCGATTATTATCGCGACCTTTTCCTCCTTTGGCCGTTCCTTGGTTTTTCGATCGCGGCAACTTCTGTCCTCGTGGCTCCCCAATCCGCTGCCTATCGCGTCTTCGGTTTGAAGTTAGCCGTCTGCGCTGCATTGGCCCTACTCCTTGCCAAGGAACGAGTCATGCTGGTCCTAGTGGCTTCAGCTTACGTGGCCCTTCGCATGGCCGTCGCAATTATCTTTTTTCATACTTGGTTGACGCTCACGTTGCTGCTCGTTTCTGGCGGTACCCTGCTCACCATTTTTCGGTCAGGCGCGCTCAAGAACTGGAAGCCAAGCTACGTCCGGCCAAAAAAACACTACGTTTTAGACACCGCAGTTTGCGTGTCTGGATTAGGTGTGATTATGGCAATCGCTCACTGGATGAAGCCGTAAAAACGCGACGACCAAAGGAAGTTGCGACCTCCTCGCGTTCTACATTCTCTGCGTCCTCTGCGTTAAATCTTCTTCTCTCGCCACTAGCCACTCGCCACTTTCTCTTCTATGCTTCTCTCATGTTTGGGAAGCCCCGCCAACTGGAAACCGAAGCGGAATTGTACGACGTAGCGGTGCGCGCACTGATGCGGCGGGCGCACTCCATCCACGAAATGAAGCAGAAGCTGGAGCGCCGCAGCGATAACAAGCTGCTGGTGCAAGTGGTAATGGCGCGCCTGAAGGAAAACGGCTTGATGGACGACGCGCGTTACGCCAAACAATTCGCCCGCCAGCGCACCGAATCCCGGAAGCAAGGAAAATACCGCGTCGCCCGCGACCTCCGCGCCCGCGGCATTCCCGACCGCCACATCTCCTCCGCCCTCGAAGAAGTCGCCCAGACTTCCGACGAAGCCGCCATGGTCCGCCAGCGCATTGAGCGCAAGCTGCGCTCTTACCGCGGCCCCGACACACGAAAAAAGATCGACGAGAAGAAGATGGCTTCCATGTACGGAAGCTTGCTGCGAGCAGGATTTTCCGCCGACGTCGTTCGCCGCGAATTGAAGGCGCTAACAAGAGAAGAATTACCCGAAGTCGAGACAGAGTAACTTTCTCTGCTGGTCCATGAATCACGTTTCGCTTTTCGGCAGGGGGACAGTTTGAATTTTCTTAGTCGTGACAATAGGGGTCAGAATTCAGCCTGTCCCACTATCCATTTTTCGTTTGACTTCTTCTTACTTTGTGGTATACTCTGCTTTGTAGATTACTACGTATAAAAGCGGGAGCTTTCTCCCGCTCTTTCTTTTCTCAGCATCGATTTCGGGCTTTGCTAATCCAAAACAACCAAAATCGCGCCCTTTAGAATCAATCAATTACGAAATGCTTTTTTTGTAAGTCCTTTCCTTTGATATTCATGCAATTTCATGCCGGGGGTGGGGGGGTGCAGTCGCCTCAAACGGGAACCTGCGAGGAGCCCAGATTGCTGCTCGTGCGGGTCTCTGCGATACTTCTACCATGAAAATTTGTTCGGTGTTGAGCCAGACGTGACGCGCGCAGGCACAAGAGAGAAGTCCTGGAGCGGCAACGAAATCCGCGAAGCCTTCCTGCGCTTCTTTGAGTCCAAGGGACACCGCCGCGTGCGCAGCTCTTCGCTCGTTCCTCATGGCGATCCCACCTTGCTCTTCACCAACGCGGGGATGAACCAGTTCAAGGACGTTTTCCTCGGCCTCGAAAAACGCGACTACACGCGGGCGACAAGCTGCCAAAAATGCGTGCGTGCCGGCGGCAAGCACAACGACCTGGAAAATGTCGGCTTCACCAAGCGCCACCACACGTTTTTCGAGATGCTCGGCAATTTTTCCTTCGGCGATTATTTCAAGAAAGATGCGATTGCTTACGCTTGGGAACTGATCACTTCGCCCGAGTGGTTTGGGATTCCTAAGGAGAAGCTCTACGTAACGATTTTTGGCGGCGCGGACATTTCACCCGGGAACAACCTGGAGCTTGATATTCCTGCCGGTCAATGTTGGCTGGCCGAACGCGTGCCACAGGAACGCATCCACGCCATTCCCGGTCTGAAAGAAAACTTCTGGGCCATGGGTGACACCGGCCCCTGCGGTCCCTGCAGCGAGATTCATTACGACATGGGCCCCGACGCTTCCGAGCAAGGCCACACGGATTGCAAATTCCCCTGCGATTGCGGTCGCTACGTCGAAATCTGGAATTTAGTGTTCATGCAGTTCAACCGCGATGCGGGCGGAACGCTCACTCCCCTGCCGAAACCGTGCGTTGATACCGGTATGGGCCTCGAACGCGTAGCCGCTGTCCTTCAAGGCGTCATCTCCAATTACGACACTGATCTGTTTGTCCCACTTATGAAGCGCGCCGCCGAACTCTGCGGTGTCGATTTCGCACGCGAGGAAAAAATCGAGGAAGGCAAAGGTGGCGCCGCTTCTCTCCGCGTCATCGCCGACCACGCCCGCGCCACAACGTTTCTGATAACTGATGGCGTCCTTCCCTCCAATGAAGGTCGCGGCTACGTTCTCCGAAGGATCATGCGCCGTGCCATTCAACACGGACGCCTGCTGGGACAGACTGAGCTCTTTTTCTATCAAATGATGTCCTCAGTCTGCGATCAAATGAAGATTGCTTACCCTGATCTTCTAGAAAACGTCGAGCGCATCTCGGCTGCTGTAAAGGCCGAAGAGTCTAGGTTTGCGCGCACCCTCAGGGAGGGCCTCGGGCGAATAGAGGACGGAGTGTGGTCGCTTGTTTTGAGTTTAGAGCACGGTCGTACACCGGGCGCCGTAATCCTCACCAGTTCTGAAGCAGACCGCCGAACTGGTCGCGAAAAACTCTACCAGCGAATTTCCGAGATGAAGCAGCGCGGTGAACGGCTTGTGTACCCTGGCGAGTATGCCTTTAGACTCTATGACACATTTGGCCTGCCATTAGAAAGCATTCAAGATGTGGTGCGAGACTTCGGCCTTGAGTTCGATCAGACCGCGTTTGCTAGTGCGATGGAGGAGCAGAGGAAGAAGGCGCGGGCGTCGTGGAAGGGCGGAGCGAAAGAGGCGGCAAATCCGGCGTATGCGAAGATTGCGGACCGCTTCACCACGGAACTGGACTTCTATCATGGGACGACGGCGAGAGATTGTGGGATAGAAGCCATCATCACCAAAAACGGTCCAGTCAATGAACTGAAAGCGGGCGAGAGCGGTGAAGTCGTGCTTGACCGCACGGCGATTTATGCGGAGTCGGGCGGGCAGGTGGCGGACACCGGCGCGTTCTACGACAACTCGGAATCGCAACTGCTCGCCGAAGTGAAGGGCGCATTTTATCCCATCGCGGGCCTCGTGGCGCACAAGGTTGTGGCGAAAGAAACGGTGCGCGTGGGCGACCGCGTTGCGGTTGTTGCTGACGCCGACCGCCGCGCGCGCATCATTCGCAATCACACTGGAACGCATCTTGTGAACGCGGCGCTGCGGAATATTCTCGGCACGCACGTGAAGCAGTCCGGCTCGCTGAATGCTCCCGACCGCCTGCGCTTTGACTTTTCGCATTTCGCGCACGTCGATACGGAAGAGCTGCGCGACATCGAGCAGCAGGTGAACGACGAGATTCGCCTGAACACAGAGATCGAGACGAACGTGACTTCGCTCGAAGAGGCGCTGGCCTCCGGCGCGCTGGCGTTTTTCGGGGACAAGTATCCCGAGCATAACGTGCGCGTGGTGACCATCCCCGATCCGCGTGCCGCCCGCGGCTTCTACTCCAAGGAACTTTGCGGCGGGACGCACGTTCAGCGCGTCGGCGACATCGGCGTGCTGAAAATCGTGAGCGAGGAATCCGTAGCCGCCGGCGTTCGCCGCATCGAAGCCGTGACCGGCATCGGCGCTCTGGAGCATTTTCAAAAGCAAGCGGACATCCTGCGCCAGCTGGCCAGCCAACTCAACGTGGGTGAAGACGGCATCCTTACCCAGGTCGAGAAGCTCTCCCAGACCACCAAGCAGCTCGAAAAGGAGTTGGAATCGCAGAAGCGCAAAGGGGCGCTCAGCCAGATCGACGAACTCGCGGGGCGCGTGCAAGTTGTTAAAGGGATTAAGCTTATTGCCGCCGAAGTGCAAAATGTTGACCGTGAAGGACTTAGGCAACTCGTGGACAGCCTGCGTCAGAAGCTGGGTTCCGGAGTAGTCGCCTTGGGCATGCCGGAGAACGGGAAAGTCGCCTTGATCGCGGGCGTCACCAAGGACCTGACCGGTAAAGTCCATGCTGGCAAGCTGATACAGGCACTGGCCAAACAGCTAGGCGGTTCGGGGGGCGGAAGGCCTGACCTGGCGGAGGCTGGCGCAAAAGACACAGCTGGCCTAAAAAGTGCCCTATTGAGCATCCCCTCCCTGCTAGAGCCTTTGTTATAATGGGGTTGCGCCAGAACCGTGTCCTACGGGAGACAGTGTCCGTTCCCGTGTGCGCGGAGTACCAAGATGAGCCACCGCCGGGCGACCTCCCTTTGGGTAGACCGTTCGGGTGGGGGCTCTAGTACGGAAGCAACATTGACGGTAGAACGTCAATGGTGAAAACTGTCTGCTGCGTAGTAGGTTCCAAGATTGTTTGTCGCCTTCCCCAAGGCAGGACCCCGGCCAAACCGGGGTAACAGTCGACCGGGCTAATGGAATGACGAGACGCACGGCAATCACGGCAGGGCTAATCCGAACCACGCTGGCTTTTTGTGCCATTTTCTTCGCATCGTTTTTCGCGAATGGTGCGAACGCGCAGATTGCCAAGGTCCTGAATGATGACGGCCGGCAATTTTTCGTGAATGCCGAACCGCCATCACCGAAGCTCTCTGCCGCGAAGCCGCGCACCAGCATCTACTTGCCCTCCGAAACTTCTTTTACGGGACGCAGCCATCTGGCCCTGGACATGGGCCGCGACGGCGTCGAAAAAATCGTACGAGAAGCGGCGGACCGCCATCGCGTGGATCCTGCACTGGTCCGCGCGGTGATCGAAACGGAATCGAACTGGAATCCCAAGGCGTGGTCGCACAAGGGCGCCGGCGGATTGATGCAGCTGATTCCCACGACGGCACAACGATACGGAGCCTATGACGTGTTCGACCCGCAACAAAATATCGACGCCGGGGTTAAACATTTGAAGTGGTTGCTAGAACGATACAACGGCAACCTCGACCTGGCCCTGGCGGCGTACAATGCGGGTGAGGGTGCTGTGGACAAGGTTCACGGCGTCCCCGCGTTCCGAGAGACGCGGAACTATGTGCAGAAAGTACAGAACGCCTACTTCCGGCCGGGCTCAGGACGTCTTGCTGGCGCATACGTCGGTTCCCACGCGATCCACAAAGACGTCACGCCAGAAGGCCGCATCATATTCACCAACGAATAGAAAGAGCTGCACGCAGTTGGCAGCTTTTTTAATTTTCCGGGAGCGCGAAATGGCGGCTCGGAAGTTTGATCTTTTTGGCGTTTGAGTGAGTGGCGGTTTTTCGGCCATGACGTTTGGGGGATGCGGGTTGATGTTTGGGGCGGAAAAAACATTGCGGATGAGCTTCGCCCGTCTTTCGCCGGTCTTTGCGGCGCTGAGCGCTGCGCTGTTTCTTGTTTCTGCGGCACCGGCAAAAACGAATGCGGAAGCCGCCGCCACCGCGTCGCTGAAGCGCCAGTCGGCGACAGCGCAATTTGCGCGCGCGGAAGAGCAGCGCGCGGCGCTGAACAGCAAATCTGCCGAAAAACGCACACTCGCAGATTACAAACAAGTGGTTTTGGTTTATCGCCGCGTAGCCATGATTACGCCGCGGGCTCCGGAAGTTCCCGATTCCCTGCTGGCCGTTGCGGAACTTTACACCGAGATGGGCGACCGTTTTGGACGCGCTTACTATCAGTCGGCGGCGGACACTTACCAATTCCTGGTGCGCGAATATCCGACGAGCAAGTATTGCCAGGATGCGATTCTGCGCACGGCGAAGCTGCAGCGCGAGCATTTGGGGGATTCGGCGCTGGCGAAAAAAACGTATGAAGATTTCCTGAAACGCTATGCGCGTTCGCCGAGAAAACGCGAAGCGCAAGAAGCGCTCGCGGAATTGGCTCTGCTACAGAACGGCGACGTACCGCCCGACGCGAACAGTGCGGCAGCTTCAAAGACGGCATGGCCGAGTATTGAGGAACCGCGCGCGGAGGCGCCGGCACACTCCGGCGGCAAATCCGTCAGCAGCAAAGGATCACGCGGGATCCCGCAGGTACAGCGGATTCGCGCGGCTGCCAACGGCGATGCCACGCGGGTGACTATCGATCTCGATGACAGCGTGCAATACACTTCCGGGCGCATCGCGAGTCCTGAGCGCATCTTTTTTGATTTGCATTCGGCGCGGCTGACGCCGGAAGCGGCGCGCGCGAATATCCACGTGGACGGCGGCCTGCTGCTGGCAGTGCGCGTGGCGCAAAATCACAACGGCGTGGTGCGCGTGGTGCTGGACGTGAACGGAGTTAGAAATTATGCCGCTTCGCTGTCCGGCAATCCGCCGCAGCTTTTGATTGATTTATTTGGGGACTCTTCGGCAGCTGTGCCGGTACGAACTGCAATGGGGAAGCCCGCGCAGGAAGCTGGCGCGGAAGACGCGAACAAGAGCGCGGCGGCCGGCGGCGGAATGCAAACCGCTCAGAATGGTTCGGGAAAGGAACCGCCGGCGGAAACTACTTCTCCTTTGCAAAAGATAGTGGCGAATGCGAAGAGCGCGATAAATACGACGATCAACGGCGGCGCGGTTAACGCTGGCGCGACTAACGGAGGTTCAGTTGGCGGAAGTAACGGCTCAAGCGCGGGGGATAGTTCTTCCGCGGTGGCGCGCAATGTGCCTCCGGCCGCGAAAAACTCCAAGTCGAAGCCATTGAAAACAGCGGCAGCAGGCGCGAAACCAGATTTGGTCCGGCCGGCGAGCACGCCGCAGCCGACGCGCGATGGCCAGTCTACGCTGACCCGCACGCTGGGGTTGAAGATTGGGAGGATCGTGATCGACGCGGGCCACGGTGGCCACGATACGGGAACGATTGGTCCAACCGGGTTAATGGAAAAAGATCTGTGCCTGGACGTGGCGCTGCGGCTGGGGAAAATTATCGAGCAGCGGCTGCCGGGTGCGGACGTGGTGTACACGCGATCGGATGACACCTTTGTTCCGCTGGAGGAGCGGACGAACATGGCGAACCAGGCCAAGGCGGACCTGTTCATTTCCATTCATGCGAATTCGAGCCGGGATCATGCGGCTCGGGGCATTGAGACGTATTATCTGAACCTGAAAGGCTCGGCCGAGGCAATGGAAGTGGCGGCGCGCGAGAACGCCACCGCGCAGGGAGGCGTGCACGATCTCCAGGACCTGGTGCTGAAAATCACGAGGACGGAAAAGATTGACGAGTCCAGGGAACTTGCCGAAGACATCCAGGATTCCCTGTCGAGGCGGATTCAAAAGACCAACAAGCCGGTGAAGAACCGCGGGGTGCGCAAAGCTCCCTTCGTAGTGCTGATTGGCGCGGCCATGCCGTCGATCCTGACGGAGATATCTTTCCTGAGCAATCCGGCGGACGAACAATTGCTGAAGAAACCGGAGCAAAGGCAAAAGGTAGCGGAAGGGCTTTACCAGGGCATGGCCAGCTATCTGGAGAGCATGAACAGCGTGACGATGAATCTGCCCGCTAAACCAGGGGCCGTGCGTCCAGCCGCGGCAACTGTTGAACAATCTCGCAACCAAAACTAGTCTGTTGGTGTCTAATAGAAGCCGGGATGCGAAAATTTCGTTTTATTGCTGGGTTGTCTCTGGCGCTTGCCGCCTCGCCGTATTTGTCTGCTCAGCGGCAACAGAAGCTGCCCACGCATTTCGCCGGTTGGTCCGGCCAGCCAAGTCCGATGTGGGTGGAAACGGAAGCTGCGCCAGATTATTTAGACCTGTGGAAGGAAACCGGGCGCGCGCCCGGAGAATTCTGCGAGTACTCCTCCGGCGGCGCCAAAATCCAAGTAAATCTGCAGAAGTATCATGATCCCAGCAGCGCGTACGAAATGTATACCGCGCTGATCCGACCGGAAATGCATCCCTCGACATTGAACAGGACTTCGGCCGTGGACGGCGACCGGTTGTTTGCGCTGGTGGGGAGTTCCATTCTGGAGGTACGGCCGGCGCCGGTTATTTCCACCGCGGATTTGGTAACGCTGGTGAACGCCGTGGGCGCGCACGCCGACCAGACGCCGCTGCCGCCGATCCGAACGTACTTGCCGCGGGGATTCAGCGACGGGACGCAAAGGTATGCGCGAGGGCCGGCGGCGTTCCGGAATGCTATTGCCGCGCTAAAGCGGGATGAGTTCGCGAACCTGGCGAGCGAAGCGGGATTCGACATGAACGCGGAAGCCATGCTGGCGCAATACCGGGAAGGAAAAGAGGAAGCGGTGCTGCTGTTGCTCGACTATCCTACACCGCAACTCGCGGAACAACATTTGCGGCATTTGGAACAAGCGATTTCGCCCGCGGCAAAGCAAGCGGGAACAAGTATTGAACGCAAGGCTTCCCTGCTCTCGATAGTATTGAAACCATCCTCGGCGGTGTATGGCGATTCGCTGCGCCGCGCGGTGAATTACGAAACGGAAGTGACCTGGAACGAGCCGCACCAGACGGTCACCGATCCGCCGCTGATCAACAGACTTATCGTGATTATCCTTGCGACGATCTTGTTCATGGTGGCGGCCGTGGTGCTGGGCGCGGCTTTTGGCGGCGTGCGCGTGCTAACGAAAATGCTTTTTCCGGGGAAAGTTTTTGACCGGCCGGAACAGATGGACGTGCTACAACTCGGGCTTTCCAGTAAGAGAATCGATTCCCGCGATTTTTATTGAGTATCCGACTCCGGAAGAATGGGCCCGGCTAGCCAGCCCCGGCGGGGTATAATTGACACCGTGGCTTCTGAGGCGCAGATTGCCGCAGGCTCGCAATGCAACTCGCGAAAAATAACGCATTCCCCTCGTTGGCGTCTAATCTAGTCTTGGTGTGCCTCGCTTTATGAGCAGAACGGGGCCCCACAAACTTCAGAGATGCGTGCAGGGCGTGTTGTCAGCTATGAGCTGTTGGGCTCGGCCCGCAATATTCCCTTGGCTGGTAGCGTATAGACAGACGAGGGGGAGGCTAAGAATGAAGTTGAAGGTCGGATTTCTGTATGTCCTACCACTGTTTGGCTTGCAAATCGCAGCGTTGGGCTGTAACCGAGCGAATCCCCAAGCTGCTGGTCCTCAACTCCCGCCTCCGCCCCTAGTGAGTGTAGTCAAGGCGCAAGCCCAAGATGTGCCCGTTTACCTCGACGAGATCGGCAAGAGCTTCGCTTTCGAGTCGGTTACCGTAACCCCGCAAGTCGGCGGCCGCATTACGCAAAGGCAATTCCAGGATGGCGCTGATCTGGCCAAAGGGCAGTTGCTCTTTGTGATTGATCCGCGTCCGTATCAAGCCCAGCTCGATTCGGCAAAGGGCACTTTGGCCCAAGCAAAGGCGGCGCTCGAACTCGCGAAAGTAGAGTTCGCGCGCAGCTCGGAGCTATTCAACTCGAAGGTCATCGCAAAGCAGGATTATGACGCCAAAAAGAGCACCGTCGAGGTCGATCAGGCACAGGTGGAATCGGCAGAGGCGGCGCTCGAAACCGCCCAACTCAACCTGGAGTATTGTTATATTCACTCGCCCATCCAGGGCCGCGCCGGCGCGCGACTGGTCGACGTCGGAAACGTCGTGCAGGCCAACACGACCGGGTTGTTGCTGATCCAGCGCCTGGATCCGATTTATGCGGACTTCACGATAACCGAGCGCGATCTCCCCAATGTGCAAAAAGAGATGACCCGCGGAACGCTAAAGACCTTGGTGAGGCTGCCCTCCGATCCGGAAGAGCACGTCCGCGGCGGTAAGCTCACATTTCTCGATAACACCGTCCAGAACGGCACCGGCACGGTCTTTTTGCGCGCCACCATCTCCAACCCCGATCACCATTTCTGGCCGGGGCAATTTCTCAACGTCAGGCTAGTCCTGGCAACGCAGAAGGGGGCGGTGCTGATCCCCAACCAAGCCACACAGATCAGCCAAAAGGGTCCCTTCGTCTACGTGGTGAAACCCGACAACACCGCGGACCTTCGACTCGTGACCTTAGGCCAGCGGCAAGGCGATAACGTGGTGATTACCCAAGGTGTCGCCGCGGGAGAGAACGTCATCGTGGCCGGCCAGATGACCGTAGCTCCGAACAGCAAGGTGCGTGTGGATACCGCCGGCGCGGGACCTGCAGGGGGCACGCCGGCGGATGCGCCAGCGAGGGCAAAGTAATGGGAACGAAGATCCATGAATCTGTCTGAACCATTTATTCGCCGCCCGGTGATGACCGCGGTGCTGACGATCTCGGCCATCGTTTTTGGTGTACTCGCTTATTTTGCCTTGCCGGTCAATGACTTGCCCGCTGTCGACTATCCCGTCATTCAAGTGAACGTAGGTTATCCCGGAGCAACGCCAGAGACCATGGCGAACAACGTGGCCACCCCGCTCGAGCGTCAGTTCATGCAGATTCCCGGCCTTGAGTTGGTGACCTCTAACAGTGGACAAGGGCACTCGAGTTTCGTCCTGCAGTTCGATCTCTCCAAGAGTGTGGATGCTGCGGCAACCGACGTTCAGGCGGCCATTACGCGCGCGACGGCGCAACTTCCCGTGGATTTGCCGAGCCCGCCCACCTTCACCAAAACCAATCCGAACGACCAGCCCATCATGTACGTCGGGATCACCAGTGACAGCGCCACGCAGGGCCAGCTCTTCGACTATGCCAATACGCAAGTCGGCGAGCGCATCAGCATTCTCTCTGGCGTGAGCCAAGTGGCCGTGTACGGCGCTCAGTCCGCAGTGCGCATCAAGGCCGACCCTTCCGCGATGGCCGCGCGCAGTCTAACCATTGATGATTTGACGGCGGCGCTGAAGAACGGCACCAGCTCCACGGGAGCGGGCCAATTTGACGGCGCGCATCACACCTTCTTGCTTCAGCCCGAAGGGCAGCTCAGCGAAGCGCACCAGTATGAAGATTTAATCGTCAGGCAAGGCAACGGCGCTCCGGTCTATCTGAAAGACGTCGCGACTGTAAAAAACGGGTTGCAAGACGAACGCATCAGCATGCGCTTTTGGTACCGCGGACACGAGGTTCCGGCGGCTACGGTGGTCGTTGCGGTTTTCCGGCGCGCGGGATCAAACGCCGTCGAAGTTGCCAAATCCATCCGCGACCTCCTTCCCACGGTGCAGGCCCAGCTCCCAAGTTCTGTTGGAATCGTTCCCATTTATGACCGTTCGCAAAGCATCGTGAACAGCGTCAAGGATGTTCAGGCGACGCTGCTCATCGCGTTCGCCTTGGTTGTCCTGGTGATCTTTATTTTTCTAGGCCGCGTGCGCGACACCTTGATACCGGTTGTGGCGCTGCCCCTCTCCCTCCTGCTCACCTTCGTGGTCATGAACATCCTAGGCTACAGCCTGGACAACCTGTCCTTAATGGCCCTGACGCTGGCCATCGGATTCTTGGTCGATGACGCCATCGTCTTCCTGGAGAATACCGTTCGCCTCATGGAAAGCGGCCTCGGTGCCCTCGAAGCCGCCCTGCAATCCGCCAGGGAAATCAGCTTCACGATTCTCGCAATGACCATTTCCCTAGCCGCCGTATTCCTCCCGCTGGTCTTTATGAGCGGCCTGGTGGGGCGCATTTTTCGCGAGTTCTCCATCACCATCATCGTTTCGATTTTCGCCAGCGGCATCGTTTCGCTGACGCTCACGCCCTTGATGTGTTCCGGCCTGCTTCAGGAGCGCGGAGAGCGGGCGGAGAGGAACTGGATCGAGCGCGTCATCGGCGGCGCAGAAAAAAGGGTACTAGCCGTCTATGGGCGCTCGTTGTGGTTTTTCCTTCGGTATCGCTGGATTTCCCTGGCGATTTGGGTGGTTTGTCTGCTGGGAACCGGCTATCTTTTCTATATCGTCCCGAAGGCCTTCCTCCCCATCGGCGACAGTTCCTTCGCCCTCGGCGTGTTCATCGCTCAGGAGGGTACGTCGCACTACGAAATGCATACCCACCAAATAGAGGTCGAGGACGTCCTCCATACCCACCCCGCCGTGGACATGACCTTCACCATGAGCGGCAACAATTCATTTTTCCCCGCCAACCAAGGCCTGGTGCTCGCGTTCCTGAAGCCTCCCGATAAGCGTCCTCCCATTCAGGTCGTAACTGGGCAGTTGATGGGACAGTTGAACTCCAAGATCCCCGGTCTGCTGACATTTCTCAAGCCCCAGCCCGTGCTGCAGATCAGCACCGGAGCCACGGCGCAGCTGCAGGGCCAGTTTGCTTATTCCATTTCCGGGATCGATCCGAACGAGGTCTATGCCAGCTCAGGAACCCTGATGCGCAAAATGTTCGAGTTCCCGGGGTTCCTCTTTGTCAACTCCGACCTGTTCAACCATACCCCGAATCTGCAGGTCGACATCCTCCGCGAGCAATCCAAGACCTACGGCGTCTCCGAGACGAGGGTTCTCAATCTTCTGCACCAAGCGTACGCGCAGAACTACGTCTATCTCATCAAGAAGCCCACCGACCAATACCAAGTGATCCTGGAAGTTGCCGACGATCAACGTTCCGAGCCTCAGGATCTTCATCTGCTGTACATCAAGAGCGACGACGGCTCGCGCATGGTTCCGCTCAATGCCCTGGCGACTTGGCACCCGATGTTGGGCCCGCAATCCGTCAATCACATCAACCAATTCACGAGCGCCACCCTGTTCTTCAACTTGAAGCCAGGCTATTCCATCGGGCAGGCAACTGATTTCGTGGAGAAGGCTGCGAAGCAAGTCTTGCCGGCGGGAATTCGCGGCGAGTTCCGGGGTGAAGCGCTTACGTTCCGCGACACGGTATCGAGCCTTACCATCCTCATGTTTCTCGCGGTCTTTGTCATGTACGTGATTTTGGCCATTTTGTACGAGAGCTACTTGCATCCGATCACCGTGCTCTCCTCGTTGCCGGTTGCGCTCGTCGGTGGCCTCCTGACCCTGTGGCTGTTTGGCGCCGAGGCTTCTTTATACGGGTTCATCGGCATGTTCATGCTCATGGGCATCGTGAAGAAAAACGGAATCATGGTCGTGGACTTCGCGCAACAGCGCGTCGAGCACGGTGTACCAGACGATCAGGCAATTCACGACGCCAGCATGGAGCGCTTCCGTCCCATCATGATGACCACCATGGCCGCGCTCATGGGCGCCCTGCCCATCGCCCTCGGCTACGGGGCGGATGGCTCCTCGCGCCGGCCGCTGGGGCTCGTTGTGGTTGGCGGCCTGATTGTGTCGCAGTTCATCACCCTTTTCATTACTCCGGCGATCTATCTCTACCTCGAAGAGTTCCAAGAGAAGGTCCTGGATCGCTTTGCCTTTTTCCGGGCGCGACATTCGCGGCCTGCGGACGCAGCCGTCCCGGGACATGCAACCGCGGACTAAGGACTTCACTGGCGTTCATTCTCGGTGTTGTGCCATTGGTGCTGGCGCAGGGCGCGGGCCGCGCGGGACGCATTTCCGTCGGAACCACGGTCTTTGGCGGAACGATTGCCGCGACGACGCTGAACCTGGTTTTTATTCCCGTGTTGTACGTCATCGTGCGGAGTCTCGTGCCCGGGCGCGAGGCGGTAAAGGCAATGTCGCATGCTGATTGAGTTTTTGTTACGATTTCGCCTGGCATGAGGATTCAGTCATGACCCCACACACACTTTCGCGGCGGTCGTTTATTGCTTTTTCGGCGATGCTGCCGTGGGCGCTTTCGGCTCGCGCGGCGAAATCGATTCCCGCCGGACTGGAACTCTATTCTGTGCGCGAGGAATTGAAAAAAGATCCCGAAGGCACAGTGCGCGCCGTCGCAGAAATGGGATATCAGGGTGTTGAATTTTATGCGCCCTACTTCGAATGGTCCGAAGCGCAAGCCAAGCAGATGAGAAAGCTTTTGGGCGATCTCGGTATTCGATGCTTCTCGACGCATAACGACAGTTCGAATCTCAGTCCGGAGAAAATCGGCAAAGCGCGCGACTTCAACTTGATTTTGGGCAGCAAATACGTAGTCATGGCTTCGGCGAAACCGAACCCTGGCGTGGACGGCTGGAAAACTGTGGCTGACGCGCTGAATGCCGCCGCCGATCAACTGGAGACTTCTGGACTGAAAGCCGGATATCACAATCACCGGTTGGAGTTCACTGCGGTTGACGGCCAGCGCCCGATGGAAATCTTGGCGAAAAATACGAAACCATCGGTCATGCTGCAACTGGATGTGGGCACTTGCCTGGAGGCCGGCTCCGATCCCGTGGCCTGGATTCGCGCGAATCCCGGCCGAATTCACTCTCTTCATCTGAAGGACTGGTCGCCTGACCCGGAGAAAGGTTATAAGGTTCTATTCGGGGAGGGCGCCGCAGATTGGAAAAACATTTTCGAGGCAGCCGAGAGCGGCGGCGGTGTCGAATACTACCTCATCGAACAGGAAGGCAGCCGGTTTGCGGAACTTGATACGGCGCGCCGCTGCTTGCAGTCCTTCCGGCAAATCCGTCCGGCATGATGTTCGCGTGAAACTTCGCTCCCGGTTGGGATAATTCCACGAGGACTCTGGAGCCGAGAGTGGGAGTCGTGTCTGGCCCGTTCAAAAAAAGTGCGGCCTGTGCGCGGCCGCCCTTTCCCGGAATCCGGAAATGCCAATAACTGGATGACTTTCAATTGACAGGCTCTAAAGATAATCGGATGGCCATCGGAGCGCAGCTCAAAGTGACCACCAAGGACGGCGCCACCAGTACGATATTGTCTCGACAAGCGTAGGCTACGGAGCTTCACGGGATCCGCGCCCGCATTTCGGCCGGGGTCCGTTCAAGGCTGTGAAACAAATCGAAGCGCACTGGCCCAGCGGCGTGCGCCAAGCGCTGAAAGATCTGCCCGCCAATCAGGTCCGTCGCATCGTGGAGCCATGACGCAGCCACGGCCACAGCCTGGGACCGCTGATTGTAGGCAATCGGTACGAATTGCAACCCAGTATGGTAAAAGACCTCGGCGACAATGTTCAGTCGTAGTTCCAGTAGGCAAAGTCCGAAGGCATATCGTTTGCGGCGCCCGCAGCCCTCACGCCGGTCCCACTGGAAGCCCGCTTCTCCAGAAAGAAATCCAGATTGCCCCGCATGATCAGGTGCGGTGCGAGAGTGACACGAAAGGCAGGGCCTCTGCCATAGAACAGGAACTCCTGCAGAACGCGAAACGCGAGTCTGCCCTGGGTGCGCGGCCGCTGATAGATCGTTGCGGCTACATTGCCGCCGCGAATCTCGTCGATGATGGCGGGGAACAAATCAGTGGCAATGATGGTAAGACGGTCCAGTAATTGAGCGTCCCTAGCTGCCTCGACCACCGGCATCGAGGCTTCCGTGGTCACGTAAATCCCCGCTAAATCGGGATGGGAGGCAAACAGCTTCCTGCACTTGTCATAAGCTTCCGATTCAACGTCGTGATCCTCAATGGGATCAACGAGCGAAATGTCGGAATGCAAGGATTTGAGCGTCTTTTCGAAGGCAGCCAGTTTTTCTGCGTGCTCGGTGACGGCCAGTGCGCTCAGCGTCACCGCGACTTTGCCCTTCCGATTCAGAAATCTCCCCATCAAGTCGGCTGCCAAGGAGCCGCTTGCCATGGTGTCGACGGAAACGGCGGCAAGCCTGCTTGTTTCCGGTGCGTCCGTGGACACGCAAACGAGAGGGGTTTTTGGCCGCGTGGCGCGCCGCATCCAGTCACGCAGGCTGCTTGGGCGGCTTGGGAACAGGATGATGCCATCCGACTCCGCAGCCATCGCCGCTTCAAAGGCCTCTCCTTCCCCTTCTCCCAAGCGCGGGAACGTGCGGAATTCGACATCTTCAGCATGCATGCCGAGAGCCTGGGCCTCTTCACCAATGCCGCTGCGGACCTCATCCCAGAAGGAAGTCGTGCCTTTCAGCGTGTTCACAGAAACGCGAAAATGCTTTTTTTGCGAGAGTAGGCGCGCAACCATGTTAGGGCGATAACCCATGTTCTTCGACATCTGCAGGACACGGGTTCTGGTCATGGGATTTACGTCGGGATTGCCATGCAAAGCGCGGTGCACCGTACCGGTAGATATGCCCAGGGCATTGGCTATGTCGAAAAGCGTGACTCGGCGGCTTATCGTCATCGATTTAGCTCGAACGCCCCCAGATTTGGCCAAGTGCTGCAGGTTCTTCCCGGACGCGAAGGACAAGTCGGTATTAGACTCGACTTCTAGCAAGAGGAATAAGTCAGCGCAATTTCATCTGCCGTGACTCTTGTGCAAGTCGCTGAAATTTCGCGGTCGCTCGCATCGACGTGACCAAGGATCCTAGCCTCAGCCCAGTCTCGATGGACCGCGACAATCGCCGCCGGCAGTTTACATGATGAGGACGGCGCGGAACCGGGCCTTGCCCTCCACGACGCGCTGGTATGCCTTCGGAGCCTCGGCCAGTGGGTACGTCTCGACTATCGTTTTAACTTTTCCTTGCGCTACGAAATCTAAGGCGTCGTAGAGATATTCGGGGCCGTTTTGCTGGCTGCCAATGACACGAATGCGCTTCGAGATAAGGTCCATCAGAGAAATCGTAAGCGGCTCTGCGTCCGCACCCATGGTGATAAGCCGACCGTCCGGCCGCAGTCCCTGAATACTGTCCACCATTGCCTTGGTCGAATTGGAAGTGCTGAGGATCACATCTGCACCGCCCGCCGCGGCAAGACTCTTTCCGTCGCGGACAATTTCATCCGCTCCGAGGTCGCGGATCAGCTTGTCTTTATCGGGAGAGTGCGAAACCGCGATGGTCTCGAAACCTGCAGCTTTCGCGTATTGCACTGCCAGGTGCCCAAGCCCACCGATCCCGAGCACCGCCACGCGCTCGTGCGGCTGGGGATCCGCCCAGCGGAGTCCGCTATAGACCGTGTAACCGGCGCAGAAGATCGGGGCTGCCTGCTCGTAGGAAACTTTGTCGGGAATTAGATAGGTGGCGTCGGCATTCATCGGCATGTACTCGGCGTGGCCGCCTTGTGCTTCCAGCCCGGTGCTCTTCAGGTAGGGACAGAACATTCTGCGGCCGCGCTGGCACCATTCGCACCGCCCGCAAGTGGATTGAATCCAAGCTGTACCCACGCGGTCGCCCACCGTCCGGGTGGTGACGTCGGGAGCCACGGCAACGATCTCGCCGACCGGCTCGTGACCGAGGATGCGGGGAAATGGGCCTGGAATGTGTCCGAGTGTTTCGTGCACGTCGGTGTAGCAGATGCCGCTTGCCCGCATCTTCACCAGCACTTGACCGGGTCCGGGTTGAGGCTGAGGAACATCTTTGACTTGCCAGGAACTGCTCATTGCGGGAACGACCGCAGCTTTCATGGGCTTTCCTCCTGGCACGCTTCGATGCGAGTGCCGTTATGCTGGGTGCATGATTTTACATCCCCACCGCCAACTGCACACACAAGTTGAGGTTGACCGTCAGTTGGCGAATTGACCGGTCAACTCATGGTGGGCAGTGCAGAGTGAATTCGACGGGTAGGCGTACCCGGCTCATGTGTGGCATCCACGTACTCGGTCGAAGATGGACCGAACCCAGTAATCTGAACAACAACAGGTTCGTCACCGGTCTCAGCGAAGTGATTCCGAGACGGCGGTTCGGTGAAGAAACTGCCCGGTGGCAGAGGCTTCAGTTTCGCCTCGTCAAACTTATCGCCGTATCCGATATGCCATGTGCCGGAGATTACGGTCGCAACCCTGTCGTCACGATGGGAGTGGGCAGCGATGCGCGTATGTGCCGGAACGCGAAGCATGATGGTATATACGCCCCCTTGGTCTGGATTGCCTTTCAGAACAACGGTCTGGATTCCGCCAACGCCTGAGCTTCCCGTGCCCGGATTGCCCACTTGCGGGAACTTGTATTCTGCAGGAGTGAGTCGTTCTTCGTTTGCGCCGCCGTCAGCACTGCTTGCAACTGAATGAGCAACCAGCGGGCCATCAAGGAATTTACGAATCAACGCGACTGTGTAAGCTGGTCGTTCTTCCATCAACCAATGTCCTGAGCCCGCCACGACCTCCTCCTGCACGTTCGTCGCTACATGCCGCATGATTACGGCCTGGAGGGCGCCAAAAGACTTCTCCCCACCTACCGCCATCACAGGCATCGTCAGCTTCGTTTGTTCGAAAACCTTGTTGTCCTTCGCATCTTGCGAGAAAGCGGCAAACTGCGCGAACCCGGCTCGCATTCCGCCCGGTTGCGCGTAAGTGGCGGCAAAGAAATTTCTGGTGGCTTCGTCGGGCGTACCCGGATCGGCGGTAAA
>Ga0209350_1000179_pt1 | contig 41696 bp, 39 predicted proteins | sample GraSoi013_2_20cm_2_FD_185822 | JGI IMG/M metagenome (GOLD analysis project Ga0209350, IMG submission 185822) | Grasslands soil microbial communities from the Angelo Coastal Reserve, California, USA - Sample 09_27_2013_2_20cm (SPAdes) (version 2) | ecosystem: Environmental > Terrestrial > Soil >...
GAAGCATTACTCACCCGTTCGCCGCTCGTCAGCATGTATTGCTACACCTGTTACCGCTCGACTTGCATGTGTTAGGCACGCCGCCAGCGTTCAATCTGAGCCAGGATCAAACTCTTCACTTGAAGATCAAATCATCGAGCGATGAGTGGATCCAAAATGGCCCCAACTTACTGCTGGACATTTTGGTCACTCGGTCTTTACGCCAAAGGCATTGAGACGCGAGTCCCCACACAAATTACCTGCCGAATTTTTAAAGAGCACCCGAGAGCGCTTGAGGCTTCGGGAAAAGGGCGCGAAGTATAGCGGCCAGCCGTACCCACACCCCATAAATAAACGCCCACAAACCCACCGCCCTGGCCGCTTCGCGACCTGGACTGCGGGGGGCGCGCAGTATAGCCCCGATTAGGGGCTTGTCAACGCACTGTCCCCGTGTGCCGACGGCCGGACGTGAGGCCGCCGGAAGGCCTTAGCTCAAGGCTCGGCAGGGGGACCTTGGGGACGGTCACCGAGCCCTTCGGTTCGACTTCCGAATCCGCGCCAATCCGCGCCGCAATGCCCGCCCGAAACCCGAATCCGGTCAGGACTTTAGATCGAGCCTGACCTTGGCAAAGCGCCGGGAGCCCACCTGAATGACGTGCTCAGCCCCGGCATGGAGCGTCAGGGCGCGGTCGGTGACCCGGGCGCCGTCGATCCTCACCGCCCCCTCCTCGATCTTGCGGTTGGCCTCCGAGCTGCTCGCGGCCAGGCCCGCGGCCTTCATGAGGTTCGCGAGCTTCAGTCCCGCTGCGTCGACGTGGAACGCCTGCACCGGCAGGTCATCCGGCACCGCCTTCTCGCTCACCCGCGCGATGAAGGACCGGTGCGCGCGCTCGGCGGTCGCGGCATCGTGAAAGCGCGACACGAGCTCGCGCGCCAGCTCGAACTTGATGTCGCGCGGATTGCGTCCGTCCGCCGCCTCGCGCTTGAGCTGGGCGATCTCGGCGAGCGGGCGGAAGGACAGCAGCTCGAAGTAACGCCACATGAGCTCGTCCGAGATCGACATCAGCTTCCCGAACATGCTGTCCGCATCCTCGGTGATGCCGATGTAGTTGCCGAGGGACTTGGACATCTTGTTGACGCCGTCGGTGCCCTCGAGGAGCGGCGTCGTGATCACGACCTGCGGCTCCTGCCCATAGGCCTCCTGGAGCGTGCGGCCGACCAGCAGATTGAACTTCTGATCCGTGCCGCCGAGCTCGACGTCCGCGCGCATGGCCACCGAGTCGTAGCCCTGCGCGAGCGGGTAGAGAAACTCGTGGATCGAGATCGGCTGGCCGCTCTTGTAGCGCTTGGAGAAGTCGTCGCGCTCGAGCATGCGCGCCACGGTGTAGTGCGCGGCGAGCTTCACCACCTCGGCCGCGGTGAGCGCCGACAGCCAGCGCGAGTTGAAGTCGATGCGGGTGCGCTCGCGATCCAGGATCTTGAACACCTGAGCTTCGTAGGTGCGCGCGTTCGCCTGGATCTCTTCGGGCGTGAGCGGTGGGCGCGTCGTATTGCGCCCGGTGGGATCGCCGATCATCCCGGTGAAGTCCCCGATGAGGAAGGTCACCTCGTGCCCGAACTGCTGGAACTGGCGCATCTTGTTGAGCAGCACGGTGTGCCCGAGATGCAGATCCGGCGCGGTCGGGTCGAAGCCCGCTTTCACGCGCAATGCTGCGCCGCGCTCGAGCTTCTTGACGAGGTCGCCAATGAGCAACAGCTCGCTCGCACCGCGCTCGAGCTCTAAGATCTGCTCCCGTAGGTTCACTCTCAATTCCCGTGAAGCCCGTCCTGCAATGGATCTGCGTGCGGAGATAACGTAAGCGCGCAAGGCCCTCATGTACCGGCATTTAACATACATTGACCCGGGGTCATGGCTCCGGTACGGTTGGTCTGTCCGACCGAACAAGAACCAAGTGTAGTCGATGGCACTCACTTTCCACCGGACTCTGCAGCCACTCTCGCGGCTGCGCCACAAGGTCTCCGCGGCCTTCTGGCTGCAGTCGGCCGCCTGCGCCGTAGTCGCCTGGTCCGTGATGCACGGCGGAATCACGATCGCGCCGCCCGGCGCCCCACCCGACGCGCAGTCGCCGCCCGCCGCATCGGACACCATCGCACGACCGGGCGCCTTTGCACCCCCCGCGCCAGATGGCGCCTCTGCACCGACTGCCGCCGCACCTTCGAGCGCCGTCGCACCTTCGAGCGCCGGCGCGCCGGGCGCGCCAGCCCCGGCGAGCGCCATCGCGGTGCCGGCCGCCACGGGGACCCTCGCAGCGACGCCGGGCGCGCCGCCGCCCGCCGCGGTCGCGCGCAGCGCTTCCGCCCCGGTGCAGCTCTCCGTCGTGCCCACGCTCGCCGAGGCGCGCCTGGCGCTCTCGACCATCGACGTGACCGTCACCCGCAACGACACGCTCGACCGAATCTTCAGGCGCCTCAAGCTCAACCTCGCGGACCTCGCGACGCTCCGCACAGTGCCGGGGCTGCACGCGATGCTCGACAGTCTCCGTCCCGGCGAGCGGCTGCGCTTCAAGCACCATGACGGCGAGTTCCTCGGGCTCGAGCGCCGCCTCAACGAGAGCCACACACTCAAGGTGTCGCGCGACCCGACGGGCCTCAAGGCGGACGTGCTGCAGGACACGCTCGAGACGCGCAGCCGCACCGTGCGTGGAGTCATCGATCACTCGCTCTTCGAGGCGGTCGAGGCCGCCGGCGCGCGCGAACAGATCGCGGTCGCGCTCGCGGACATCTTCGGCTGGGACATCGACTTCGCGCTCGACGTGAGGTCCGGGGATGCCTTCGTCGTCACCTGGGATGAGATCTGGCGCGACGGCACCTACCTCAAGGACGGTCCGATCGAGGCGGCCGCGTTCGTCAACCAGGGGCGCGCGTTCCGTGCCGTCCGCTACACCGACCCGCAAGGCGTCGCGCGCTACTACACTCCGGGCGGCACGAGCCTGCAGCGCGAGTTCCTGCGCACGCCCGTGGAATTCACGCGTGTGAGCTCCCGCTTCACCTCGGCCCGCTGGCACCCGCTCCTGCACCGTATCCGCGCCCACCAGGGCGTCGACTACGCCGCGCCCGTCGGCACCCCGGTGCGCGCCGCGGGTGAGGGGCGCATCCGCTTCGCCGGACGCCGCGGCGGCTACGGCAACGTGGTCGAGATCGAGCACACCCGCAGCATCGTGACCGTCTATGGACACCTGTCGCGCTTCGCGCACGGTACGCGCGTCGGCGAGCACGTGACGCAGGGAGCGGTCATTGCCTACGTCGGCATGACTGGGCTCGCCACGGGGCCGCACCTGCACTACGAATACCGTGTCAACGGGGTGTTCAGGAATCCCCAGACCGTGATGCTGCCGGGCGCCGGCCCGATCGATGCCCGCTGGCGCGAGGACTTCCTGGCCCGCTCCGCGCCGCGGCTCGCCTCGCTCGACTACCCGCCCGGGCCGATGCTGGTCTCGCGCTGAGGGGACCCCTTCAGTCCCACCGGGCGCACCCCGCTAGTCGCTTCTTCACCGTCCCCTCGCGAGCCGCTGGTATGCTTGAGCGCTCGGCCGCCTGCGGCGCGGCTGCCCGGGTGAGCACTCGATGGATTCGCCGGATCTCAAGGCGCCCCAGCACTACATCAATCGCGAGCTGTCGTTTCTCGAGTTCAATCAGCGGGTGCTCGACCAGGCGTTCGATGAGTCGGTGCCGCTGCTCGAGCGGCTCCGGTTCCTGTGCATCGCCTGCAGCAATCTCGATGAGTTCTTCGAGATTCGCGTCGCCGGGCTCAAGCAGCTGCAGGAGCTCGGCGGCCAGCTGGCGCCCGATGGGATGTCGATCCCCGAGCAGCTCACCGCGATCCACGATCGGGCGACGCGTCTGGTGGCCGACCAGTACCGCTGCCTCAACAGCCTCCTGCTGCCGGCGCTCGCCGCAGAAGGCGTGCCCTTGCTCGGGCCCGGCGAATGGACTCCGCGGCAGACGCTCTGGCTCGAGGACTACTTCGAACGCGAGGTGGAGCCGGTGCTCTCCCCCCTCGGGCTCGATCCCGCGCGGCCCTTCCCACGCATCCAGAACAAGAGCCTGAACTTCATCGTGCGGCTCGAGGGCAAGGATGCGTTCGACCGCGACAGTGAGCTCGCCATCGTGCAGGCGCCGCGGTCGCTCCCGCGCGTGGTGCCGTTGCCCGCAGAGGGCCCGAGCCGCGACTGCGTGCTGCTCTCCTCGATCGTCCAGGCGTTCGTGCACAAGCTGTTCACCGGCATCAAGGTGATCGGCTGCTACCAGTTCCGCGTCACCCGCAACAGCGACCTGTTCGTCGACGAGGAGGAGATCGACGACTTGAGGCGCGCGCTCGAGGGCGAGCTCGTGCACCGCCGCTACGGCGCGGCCGTGCGGCTGGAGACTTCCGGCGACTGTCCCGACGACATGGTGAAGTTCCTGCAGGCGCAGTTCGCCTCCAACGGCCTCGACACCTACCCCGTCGAGGGTCCCGTCAACCTCAACCGCCTGTCGGCGGTGTACGACCTGGTGCAGCGGCCGGACCTCAAGTACCCGATCTTCACGCCCGGGGCGCCGAAGCGCCTCGTGGGCGCCACCGATCTCTTCACCGTCATCCGTCAGAAGGACGTGCTACTGCACCACCCATACCAGAGCTTCGTGCCTGTGATGGATTTCCTGCGCCAGGCGGCGGCCGACCCGCAGGTGCTGGCGATCAAGCAGACCCTCTACCGCGCCGGCCACGACTCGCCGCTCGTCGATGCGCTGGTCGCGGCCGCGAATGCCGGCAAGGACGTCACGGTGATCGTCGAGCTGCGCGCGCGCTTCGACGAGGAGGCCAACATCGAGCTGTCCAACCGGCTGCAGGAGGCGGGCGCGCACGTCATGTACGGCGTGGTGGGCTACAAGACCCACGCGAAGCTCACGCTCATCGTGCGCCGCGAGGCCGGCGGCATCCGCCGCTACTGCCACCTCGGCACCGGCAACTACCACCCGCGCACCGCACGCCACTACACCGACTACGGCCTCTTCACCTGCGACGACGAGATCGGCCAGGACGTGCACGAGCTGTTCCTGCAGCTCACGAGCCTCACCCAGACCCCGCAGCTCAAGCGCCTCACGCAGTCCCCGTTCGGCATGCACGAGATGGTGCTCCAGAAGCTCGCGCGCGAGGCGGAGCACGCGCGCGCGGGGCGCCCGGCGCGGGTCATCGCCAAGATGAACGCGCTGGTCGATCCCCAGTCGATCGAGGCGCTGTACCGCGCCTCGCGCGCCGGCGTGAAGATCGAGCTGATCGTGCGCGGGGTGTGCGCGCTGCGCCCGGGCCTGCCCGGCGTATCGGAGAACATCTCGGTGCGCTCGATCGTCGGGCGCTTCCTCGAGCACTCGCGGGTGTTCTACTTCGAGAACGGCGGCGAGCCGGATATGTTCTGCGCGAGCGCCGACTGGATGGAGCGCAACTTCTTCCGTCGCGTGGAGGTCGCCTTCCCGATCCGCCGCAAGGGCCACGCCGAGCGCATCCTGCGCGATCTCGACTGGTGTCTCCGGGACAACTCTCAGGCGTGGGAGCTCAAGCCCGACGGCCGCTACGAGCGCATCAGCCGCGGCCGCGATTCTTCGGTGAATGCGCAGGCCGAGCTCCTCGCCGCGTACGCGGCGGGACCGGTCACGGCCACCATTCCCGAGATGCCGGTCAGCGAGCGTCAGCTCTGAGCTGCCAGCGGAACCTCGACACTGCGGCTTCGGAGCCCAGCGAGGCCGCCCGCGAAGACTGCGCCCCCCAGCACATACAGAATCACCGACGGCAGCCAGTTCCACAGTCCGCGGTCGACGACGGCCCGGGCCTCCTCGTCAGGCGCGTAGAGCACGGTGACCGCCTGGCCGGCGCGATACATCGGCGGATTCGTCCCGACGGAGTCCCTGAAGGCCACCTTGCGGCCGTGGCCGTCGGTGTAGGCCACGATCGGATGGTAGGTAACCCCGCCGTGGCTGTCGCTCGAGGAGACGAGGGACGTGACGATACCCGGCGTTCGGACTCCGGTGGATTGAAGGCGCAGAAGCAGCCGGCTCTGGTGCACGCCGAGCGCCAGCAACCCGATGCCGGCCAGCACCAGAAACGGCGCGAGGCGCCTGAGCTGCGCCCGCTGACGGATCTCCCTGTCGCGATATTCCGGGAGTGTGGTGAGCTCTTCCAGTCGCTGGACCGGTTGGGCGTTTCGGGCCTGGGCTCCGGCATCCCTCATTTGCGCGAGCAGCTCGCGCCAGAGCGACCGGGGCAGGGCCTTGTCCTTCGGCGCGATGATGCCGCGCACTTTCTGCAGCAGATGCACGACGGCCAGTGATGCGACCACCCACGTCATCGGTCCGGTGCGCCACGCCGTCACGCCGACCCAGAAGAGCGCAACGCCCGCACCGAGCAGCAGCACGCCGACGACCGTGAAGACGTGGTTGCCGGCCTCCTGAACCTCGTTCGGCTTCTCCGGGATCACCCAGAGCGGCACCGTCGCGCCGGTCTCCTTGCCGCGCACGCTGCTCGATCCTTCCAGCGAGGTTGCCTCGAGGGTCTCGCCCGACGGCGAGACGTAGCGATACACCGAGTTCAGGCAGTCGCCGTTGCGGCGTACTCCAATCACCTCGCCTTGCACGCGCACCGCGTGCCGTCGCCAATAAATGGCGTTGCCGACCAGGAGCCCACCCAGGCCCCAGCAGACGAGCGCTCCCACAAAGGTGGCCACCTGGTTGAGAGCGGTGAGGGTGCTGAATACGAGATCAAACATGAGGAGTCGCCTCGGCCGGCCTGCCGGCTCGGGGCACTCTCGCGCCTAAGCCGGTGCTAATGCCGCGAACGGCTTCTCATTTGCACCGTCCCGGGGACGCGGGAACGCGAGTCTATGACCCGAGCGTGTTAGGGGAGCGAGCCACGAGCTTCTTGTGGGTGAGTACGGGGCTCGCTCAGCGCGCGCTGAACACCCGGAGGCGAAAGCCGCTGGCGCGCAGATAATCCACTTCCAGCTGCAGATCCGCCGAGCTGAGCGGGTGGGTATCGAGCCACCCCGCAGGAAAGCGCACTTCGAGCGAGCGCGGAGTGGCCGACAGCTCGATCGGCGGCAGCGCGGTGCTGCTGCGGCCGCGATGCAGCAGCACCGCGAGGCGCAGCAGCACGATCAGGTAAAGCGCGTTGCGATCCCAGGGCGGCACGAGCTCCTCCACCCCCTGGAGGCTGAGCTTCCGCCGATGCGCTCCCACGAGGCGCGCCAGCAGCCGCTGCTCCTCGCGCGGGAAGCCCGGCATATCGCCGTTCTCGAGCAGGTACGCGCCGTGGCGGTGATAGCCGCTGTGGGAGACGTCGAGCCCGATCTCGTGCAGTCGCGCGGCCCACTCGAGCGCCAGGTGCGCCAGCGGCTCATCGAGTCGCCACGCCTCGCGCGTCTGCTCGAGGAAGTTGCGCACGGTCGATTCGACGCGCTCGGCCTGCTCGAGGTCGACGTGATAGCGCTGCTGCATCGCGCGTACCGTGAGCTCGCGCGCATCTTCGCGCTGGTAGCGGCCGAGCATGTCGTACAGCAGGCCTTCGCGCATCGCGCCTTCGGCGATCCGCATGTCCTTGATGTCGAGCACGCTGAACACTTCGGCGAGAATCGCAAGTCCCCCGGGGAACACGGGGCGGCGATCCTCGGTGATCGGCTCGAGCTTGAGCTCGCGCGTGTGGCCGGCATCGATCGAGTACTCGATGGCGCGGTTGATTCCGGCGGGCGTGATGGAGAGCGCCTGAGGATCGAGCGCGCGGATCGAGTCGCCGATCGCGCGCACCGTGCCGGAGCTGCCCGCGCAGGCGTCCCAGCCGCGGCGGCGGAATGCCGCCTGCACCGGCTCGAGCTCGAGACGCGCCGCGAGGCGCGCGCGCTCCATGCGCTTGGCGGAGATCTTGCCGTCGCGGAAGAAGCGCTCGCTCAAGGCGACGCATCCCATCTGCAGGCTCTCCATGTCGAGCGGCGTCAGCCCCTCGCCGATGATGAGCTCGGTGCTGCCCCCGCCGATGTCCACCACCAGGCGCTTCCCGGGCTCGCTAGGCATGGTGTGCGCGACGCCCGAGTAGACGAGCCGCGCCTCCTCCATGCCGGCGATGATCTCGATCGGATGCCCGAGCGCCTCGCGGGCACGCTCGAGGAAGGCCTGCTTGCGGTGCGCGAGGCGCAGCGCGTTCGTCCCCACGGCGCGCACACTGTCGGCGCGCATGTCGCGCAGCCGCTGGCCGAAGCGCTCGAGACAGGCGAGCGCCCGTGCCGCGACTTCCTTATCGATGCGGCCGTTCTCGGCTACCCCGGCCGCGAGCCGCACCATCTCGCGCAGCCGATCGATGATGGTCAGCTGGCCGTGCGAGTGACGGGCCACCACCATGTGAAAGCTGTTGGAACCTAAGTCCACCGCCGCGAGCACCTCGGGGACGGGGCGGAGGGCGGCGCGTACGAAGTCTCGGGCTTCAGCGAGTCTTGCGGTCAGGCCCGAAGCCACGCTTCAAGGCCGTTGCGTCAGGCGGAGAAGGACGAGCCGCAGCCACAGGTGGTGGCTGCGTTCGGATTGCGGATCACGAACTGTGCGCCGTCGAGCCCCTCGCGGTAGTCGATCTCGGCGCCGGTGAGGTACTGAACGCTCATGGGGTCGACCAGCAGCTTGACCCCCAGGTTCTCGATGCAGGTATCGCCGTCCTGGATCTGCTCGTCGAACTCGAAGCCGTACTGCAGCCCAGAGCAGCCGCCGCCCTGCACGAATACCCGCAGCATGAGCTTCGGGTTTCCCTCGCCACGGATGAGGTCCCCGACCTTGCGGGCCGCGGCGTCGGTGAAACTGAGCGCAGGAGCCTCCTGCAATGCCTCGATCGTGCTCATAATCTCCTCACAGGATGGCAGTCTAGAAGCCGTCCCGGGCGCGGTCAAAGCCGGGGTTCACACCTTGGGCGCCAACCGCACCAGCTTTCCCATGATCTGGGCGCCCAGGGTCATTTCAATGACCCCATAGTACACGTTGCCCTCGACGCGCGCGGTCGGGCCCAGGACCACGCGCTCCGTGGCGTGGATGTCGCCTTTGACCGTGCCCTCGAGGACCACGTTCGCCACCTCCACCGGGCCCTCGATGGAGCCGGTCGCGCTCACCGAGAGCGTGGCGTCGGGCGCCTCGACGGCGCGCACCCCGCCGGAGATATGACCGTCGAGGTGCAGCCCGCCCTGGAACTCGATATCGCCGTGCACGCGCGCGGCCTTGCCGATCAGGGTGTCGATGCGCGGCGCTTTGGAATCGCGGGTGAACATCAGTCCTCCGATCGGGCCCTTTGAGCCTCGCGGCGCTCAGGGAGACGCCTCGACACTCCACACGAAAGTCTGCGACAGCGGCGCCACATCGCGCCGGCCGGAGCTGACTTCGACGTTGAGCCGCTCGGGCTTGAAGGTCGGCGGCACGGTGAGCTGCTGGTCGAAGGTCTGGAGGTAGCGGAAGTTGTAGCGCAGCTCGCGCTGCCGTCCGGCGGTGAGCGCCGCCAGATCGAGGGTGCGTGCGCCCTCGGCCGCCGACCCGTCGAGGCTCAACTGCACGGTCCCGGTCGCCGGCGCATCTGCGCGCCCCGACCGCACGAGCGACATGTGCACGACATAGGTCCCGGGCGGCTGACCGGCGGTGATGCGCAGCTGCTCGATCTTGACGCCGAGGCTCGCGGCGCCCTGCGCCACGACGCCCCGGTAGAGCGCCAGCTCCTGCGACTGGCGCGCCACCTGCGCCTGAAGATCGCCGATGGTGCGCGCCGTCTCCGCCTGCTCGCGCGCGCGGCCGGCGCCGACGGTGTCCGATTCCGCGAGGCGGGTGCGCAGCTCGCGGTTGGCCCTCTCCAGGTGCTCGATGCGCACCTCGAGCTCGGTGCGCTGCTGCGCCACGGCCTGACGGTCGTAGCCTGCGTTGTAGCGGCCGAGCTCGTACACGACGTAGAGGGCAAACACGCCGAGCAGCACCCCGGCGACGATGAGCGCCGCACGCACTGCGGATCGGGCCGAGCGCACGATGCGTGGCGCTCCGCTCTCCCTGCCGAGCATGCCGGCGAGGCGCCCCAAGTCGCTCCCTCAGTGCGCCGGCGCCGGGGCGGTGCGGTGGCCACGGCGGGCGGTCACCTCCCTCCACCAGGGAGGTAAGGCGGGCGGCCCCTGCGGGAAGGCGAGGGAGCTAAGCTCCTCGAGCGCGCGCGCGTATACGGGCCGCTTGAAGTAGATGACTTCGCGCACCGGCTCCCAGTACGGCGCCCAGCGCCACTGGTCGAATTCCGGCTCGCTGGTGCGGCCGAAATCGAACGTGAGGTCGCCCCGTTTCGGGCGCAGCAGGAACCAGCGCTGCTTCTGACCGATGCACACCGGGCGCTGATTGCGGCGGATGTAGCGCGGCGGCAGGCGGTACCGCAACCACCCGGCCGTCTGGCCGATGAGCTCGAGGCTCGAGCCGGCGACCCCGATCTCCTCATCGAGCTCGCGGTAGAGGGCCTGCTCGGGCGTCTCCCCGACTCGCACCCCGCCCTGCGGGAACTGCCAACCGCGCCCGCCGGTGCGGCGCCCGAGAAAGACCTCGTCGGCGCGCATCAGCACGACGGCCACATTGGTGCGAAAACCATCCGAATCGATGAGGTCGCTCATGGAGGAGGTGAGAGTCTGCCACACCGGAGCGTGCCGCCGTGAGCTTCGCGCCGCGCGGCCGTCCCGGGATGCCAACGCGCCGCGGAAGGGTGGCGTTTTCCAACAAATTCCAGGACGCTAACACCCCCGTGAGTCAGGACCGGTGTGAGGCGCGACGGCAGACCTATGAAGAGCGCTGAACGGGCGTCCCTGCGCAGTCTCCTGGTCCTCGCCGCGCTCGCCGCGGTGGTATTTCTCGCCGCGCTTCTCATCGGCAGCTCAGGCATCGGCGTGCGCCGGGCGCTCGAGGCGCTCGGCGGCTCGGGCGATGCGGCGACCCGCAGTGTCCTCCTGGGCGTGCGCCTGCCGCGCGTGCTCGCGGCTTTCGGCGTCGGGAGTCTGCTGGCGCTCTCCGGGGTGCTGCTGCAGGCCCTGTTCCGCAATCCCCTCGCCGACCCTTATGTGCTGGGGGTCTCGGGTGGCGCCGCCGTCGGCGCGCTCCTCGCCATGATCGCCGGTGCTGCGGCGCTCCTCGTGCAGTCGGCCGCGGTCGCGGGAGCCCTCGCGGCCGTCGGCACGGTGTACGTGCTCGCGCGCGGCGGCGGCACACCGCGCCTGCTGCTCACCGGCGTGGTGCTCGCCAGCGCCTGCGGCGCGCTGGTGAGCGTGCTGCTCGCGCTCGCGGACACCTCGAGAGTGCGCGGCATGGTGTTCTGGCTCGCGGGGGACCTCGAGTGGGCGGTGAGCCCCGCCCTCAGCGCCGGCGCCGCGGCTCTCGCCGTGGCGCTTGCGGTCGTCGTCGCCCGTCCCCTCAACGTGCTCGCAGCCGGCGAGCTGCGCGCGCGCACCGTGGGGCTCGCGCTCGAAGCCTGGCGGACGCTGCTGTTCGTCGCCTGCGCGACGCTCACCGCGCTCGCCGTGGTGAGCGCCGGCACCGTCGGCTTCGTGGGACTCATCACCCCGCATGCCGTGCGCCTCACGTTCCGCACCAGCGATCACCGCATCGTTGCGCCCGCCGCGGCGCTGGCCGGCGGGATGCTGCTCGCGGCGGCGGATCTCGTGGCGCGCACCATTGCGAGCCCGCGCCAGCTGCCGGTGGGCGCGATCATGGCGCTGGTGGGAGCCCCGCTCTTCGTGGCGCTGCTGCGGAGCCGCGGCCGATAAGGCGAGAGCGAGCTGGCCCCCCGGCCGTGTGCGGCCGCGCCGCTGGACTCAAGTCAGCGGCACTCCGATGACTCGCCCGTGGAGCGCGAAGATCAGCACGTAGACCGCGATGGCGATGGCGCCTCGCACGAGGCCGATCTCGCGCAGCGCCGGGCCCAGTCGGTTTCGCCCGGCGGCAATCGCGGCGAACGGCACGTTCGAGGTGCTCGCGGCGAATGCCTGCCAGCGCTCGCCCAGGCGGCGGCGGAGCTTCGCATCGATCACCGTGGTGCCGGCGAGTGCGAGCAGCAGCAGTGAGCCGAAGAGAACGAGCGATGCGAGATCCCCGTTCACGGTGATATGCACGAGCGCCCAGAGACTCACGCCCCAGAGGAAGGGGTGGCGCGTGATGCGCGTGATGCCGCGTACGCCCTCGGCTCCCCGCGCGAGCCGCCCCTCCATGCCGACGCTCGTCGGGTTGGCCGAGGCGAGCCCCACCACGACGAGGAGGACGCCGACAAATACCACCGTAAAAGCCACGGGGCGGAGGCGTGGGAGCTTGCCCCACAGCTCGATGACCGGTGCGTGCGAATAGGCGCGGATCATCCACAGGAGGCCGACGAGGGAGGCCAGCGAGAACACGCCACGGTAGGGTCCCTCGCCGAAGCGCGCCACCAGCGCGTCCCGCAGCCGCGTCCCCGAGACGCCGAAATGGATCAGGAGAAAGAAAGCGCAGGCGAGGAGCAGCGCGATCACGTGAATCAGTCCTACGTGACCACGTTCGGCGACGTCGCGATGCGGTTGCGCCCGGCGCTCTTCGCCCGGTAGAGCGCCGCGTCGGCCTCCGCCATCAGCCGTTCCGCCAGCACCTTGTAATCGCGCATGCCCGGCCCGGGCGCCGCGGCCGCCACCCCGATCGACAGCGTCACGGTCTCCGTTGCCGACTTGCCGATCGCGACGGGCACGCTGCGCACCGCCTGCAGCACACGCCCCGCCACCTTCTCGCCGTCGGTGATCGCCGCCTCGGTGAGCACGAGGGCGAACTCGTCGCCGCCGAAGCGCGCGCCGGTGTCGCTGATGCGCATCTCGGCGTCGATCCGCTGCGCCACCTCGCGCAGCACCGCATCCCCGGCGAGATGCCCGTACTGGTCGTTGATGCGCTTGAAGTGATCGACGTCGATCATCAGGCACACCAGCGAATGCCGGGCGCGCTGCGCGCGCGCCAGCTCCTCGCGCAGCCGCGCGTGCAGGTAGCGTCGGTTGTGAAAGCCGGTGAGAAAATCGGTGAGGCCGCTGCGCAGCAGCCGCGCGCGGTTGACCGCGTTCTCGATGCAGAGCGCCGCGACGAGCCCGAGGTGCGCCAGGAAATCGCTCGCCAGCTCCTGCGTGAAACGGAACGGGTCGGCGCTCGAGAACACCAGCACCCCGTCGAGCTGCTCGTTACGCCGCAGCGGGATCAGCGCCAGACTGCCGGGGCTCGCGGTGCCGGGCAGCAGCAGCTCGTGGTCGGCCTTGTGGAAGGGCCCGAGCCACGGGCGCTCCAGGTTGACGAGCTGCGGAGCGACCGTCGTGAGCGCATCGACGAAGCTCACGCCCTGCAGCTCCGCGGGCGCCAGGTCGTCCCCGGCGATCAGGTGCCGGATCTCGTGCTGCGGGTCGTGCAGGATCAGCCCGACCTCATCGAGCTGATAGGACGTGCGCAGGCCGACGATGAGGCGCTCGAAGAGCTGCGCGAGCGATCCGGCTCGCAGCAGCTCGAGCTCGCGCTCCTGGGTCTTGCGAAGCAGCGAGTCGTTGCGGCTCACCTGCTCGGTGAGCGCGGCGAGCCGCGCCTGGAGTACGCGAATTTCCTGTTCCACCGCCTCGGGGCGCTGGGCGGCGCGCGCGTCATCGGCCAGCGGCCCGGGGTGCAGTCGGCGCATGGGGCGAAAATCCTTCAGGGTCCTCAAGCGCGGCGTTCTGCCTGACTGCGCCGGTCGTCGAGATAATCGCGCCCGCGACGCATCAAAGCAACGAATGCTTCGTGGTCCTGGGACAACACCGCGGCCCGCAGCCGCTCGACCGCCTGGGAGAGGGCCTCGAGGGACTCTGCGCCGTAGTCGTTGAGGCTCTGTATTTCATAATACAGCTCCGGACTCTCCTGGGCGACGCGGCTCGCGACGTCGAGCTGCGCATCGAAAGTGGTGCTTGACATCTGCGCCAGCTTTGGGGCGGCCTCGCCGCTCTCGGCGAGCGCGGTGAAGAAGGCGATGTTGAGCGCGTGCGAGAGGCCGAGCACGTAGGCGATCAGCCGGTCGTGGTCGTCGAGACTCATCACCACCTGCTCGGCCATGGTGGGTGCGAACAGCTCGCGCGCGGCGGCGAGCGCGGGGGCGTTGCCCAGGTCCACGAACACCACGTGCCGGCCGGAGAGCAACTCCGTGTCGGGCCCGAACATCGGGTGCACCGAGGTCACCTTGCAGCCGTGCGATCTCAGCGCCATGAGCCCGGCGCGCAGCGGCGACTTCAGCGATCCCACGTCGAAGATGACCCCCGGGGGCCGGCGCAGCGCGAGGTCCCGGAGGATCGCGTCGGTGATGCCGAGCGGGGTGGCGAGCAGGATGTAGTCGTGCTTGAGATCGGTACTGCGCCAGTCCGCGACCCGGGCCACCCCCTCCGGGGCCGCGGCGGGGTCCGCCACCTCGACCGTGAACCCTTGCGAGGCGAGAAAGCTCACGAACCAGCTGCCCATCTTGCCGGCGCCGCCGATGACGAGCGCACGGCGACCGCTGCCCGTGCCGCGCGCGATCACGCTCGCCTGCTCCTGCGTGGTGAGTGAGGAGCGGATGAGGAGGCGCAGCAGCTCCTCGGCCAGCGCCGGCGACACGCCGCGCTCGGCGGCCGCCTCGCGTGCGCCGAGGATCACCTCGCGCTCGCGCCCGTAGTCGCGCGTCGGCTTACCCGTGGCGCGCTTGACGCGCGCCACTTCCTCGCTCACCGCCTTGCGCTCGGCGACGAGCGCGATCAGCTGGCGGTCGATGTCGGTCAGGCGCCGGCGCAGGTCCTCCAGCGTCACGTTCTCGGCTTCGGGCGTCATGGCGGCGTCGGCTCCTCGAGGAATCTGATTCCTTTCTATCGGGGCGCAGCGGGGGGTGCAAGGGGACGATGTCGCCGCGACCAACATTCGCTCGGGCCGATCGCCGGGGATCAGCCGGCGGATTGGGCTTGCCAGATACGAATGCTGAAGCGCCTGCCGGCTGGCTGCCGCCCCATTGTCTGAATGCGCAACTCACCGCTTTTCGCGTCCCAAAGGAACGACCGGCCGTCACCCGGATGCGTCGACCACTCGGGGTGGCGCGCCAGGAATGCCGGCATGCGCGCGGGCTCGATTCCCTGCCGGCGTATCTCGTAGCTCAGCCGGACCAGACGCTGCAGGGCGGCGCCATCCCAGGCGCGCGGCGCGTAGCCCGTGAGACCCTGCGCTGGAATGGCTGCGAGGATCTTGCCGATCGGGTTGTAACTCAGCCACACCGTCCAGGGGTGCTCGCTCACCAGCGGCGACCCCAGGGGCTGCCGGCCGTTCGCGGTGAAGGCCGCGGGATCTGCGGCGGCGGAGCCGATTAGCCGGGCGGCCTGTCTGGCGAACTGATTCTCGGTCGCATGGAGCTTGAAAAAATGAGCGCCTGCGATGCTCTCAGCCCGGTTCCACGCCTGCAGCAGAAGGTCGCCGGTGTATCGTTCCGGTAGCCGGAGGCCTGTCGCCGATGCCCGCTGCAGCTGCTCCAGCGTGGCCACCTCGGCACGGAACTCTTCCGCGAACACGCTGCGGATGTTCCAGTCGCCGGGAGCGAACAGCGGCACCACCCCGTCCGCGTCGGCTGCGCCCAGAGGCACGGGTGCCTGCGAATCCGCAATCATGTCGGCGAGCACGAGGTAGTCGCCCTCGAGATAAGCGACGGCAATCATCTTCGAGATGAGCGCGCCTCGGCCCGTGAGCACCGCGCGCCACAAGCGCACGTCATCAGTGAGGTCGGCGAGCGCCGCGCGCTCCACGCGAGGCTCGCCGGTCCGGAGTCTCAGCGCCGCATCGGCCAGGAACAGTTTGCGAACCGGCATCGCCGGCAGGAATACCGGCGGCGCAGTCATGCCCGGACGCGCGGTCTCGTGGAAGCCTCGCCGGCGATGCAAGCCGACATAGCGCTGGTACAGCTCCGCATTGTCGGCAAGCAACTTCGCGATGTCCGTCTTGTGCGCCGGAGCATCGCTCCACACCGATCGGTCGAGTGGCTCGCAGAAGCTGACGTCACCCCTGAACTCGAGGCGCGGGTCCGGATCCTGCGTGGCGACTCCGCCGAGGGTCTCGGGCCGCGCTTCCCGCGACGCTAGGTCGGTCTGCCGGTTGAAGCGCCCGATCCTCGCCAACCCCACCACGGTAACCGACTCGCCCGGCGGTGCATCGAATCCCGCGAGGGCGAAGTAGATGTTGTCCTCGGGCGCGTAGGGGTTGGGTGGGGGGACGAGAAGCGCCTGCGCCTCTGGTGTCAGCGGCTCGTCGCGGAGGTTCATGATCCAGGCAACGACGAACAGCCCCAGCGCGACGAGGACGAGGCACCCAAGCACGCGGCTGCCCCAGTTGAGAAGCAACCTGATCGTCGGCCAGATCTCAGTCAACCCATCGCCTCCGCTTCGAGCGGACGAGCACCGAGGCTTCGATCCACACAGCCATTCTAGCCGCGCGCGCGACAGTCGCAGCGGAAGGCTCTACCATTGCCCGCCATGCCCGAGCACCGCGAGCTCCTCCCCGATCCCCTGCCGCCCGAGCCGCTCGAGGTGGTCGCGCGCTGGCTCGACGAGGCCTGGGCGGCGCGGGTGCAGCCGAATGCGAACTCCATGGTGCTCGCGACGAGCCGCCGCGACGGCCGCCCTTCCGCGCGTGTCGTGCTCTGCAAGGAGATCGCGCCGAAGCCGGGCTACGTCGTGTTCTACACGAACTACCTTTCGAGCAAGGGGCGGCAGCTGCAGGACAATCCGCGCGCCGCGGCGGTCATGCACTGGGACGCGCTGCACCGCCAGGTGCGCATCGAGGGCGCGATCGTGCCGGCGCCCGCCTCCGACAGCGATGCCTACTTCGCTTCCCGCCCCTGGCAGAGTCGCGTGGCCGCCTGGGCGAGCGAGCAGAGCGAGCCGATCGCCTCCCGCGCGGCGCTCCTCGAGGCGGTGAGCGGCGAGGCGAAGCGCTTCGGCGTGCCCGTGCCTGGCAGCCCCGGCGCCCCTGACAGCGTGCGCGCCAACATCCCCAGGCCGCTCCACTGGGGCGGCTATCGGCTGTGGGCCGATGCGGTGGAGCTGTGGGTGGAGGGCGAGGCGCGCGTTCACGACCGCGCCCTCTGGAGACGCAGCCTCATGCCGCTGCCGGGCGGATCGTTCAGGCCGGGAACCTGGTCGGCCACGCGCCTGCAGCCTTAAGACCGGCGCGCTTACCCCGTGGGCACTGCCGCCACGAGCTGACAGCCCCATGTGGAAGAACATCCGCATCCTCTTCCTGCTGCTGGTGCTCGCCGGCGTCGCGATTCACGCCTGGCTCGACCGCGTCGCGACGCAGAGCTGGAAGGAAACGCTCTGGGTAGGCCTCTACCCTCTCAACGGCGACGGCACGCCGAGCGCGCAACGTTACATCGACGGACTCACGGTGAAGGACTTCGCCGGCATCGAGGGTTTCTTCGCGCGCGAGGCCCACCGCTACGCGGTGAGCATGGAGCAACCGGTGCACGTGGAGCTTTACCCGCAGGGCTCGGAGCTGCCGCCGGCGCTGGCGCCGGCGGCGGGACCCTTCGGGGTCGCGTGGTGGAGCCTGAAGCTCCGCTGGTTCGCGGCCCACGCCACCAAGGTGCCGGGACGCGCGCCGCCGCGCATCCGCATCTTCGTGCTCTATCACGACCCCTCGACCCTCGATACGGTCCCGGACTCGCACGGCCTGCAGAAGGGCCTGGTCGGCGTGGTGCACGCGTTCGCGCAACCGGCCATGGCCGGCAGCAACAACATCGTGATCGCGCACGAGCTGATGCACACCCTCGGCGCGAGCGACAAGTACGCGCCGGGCTCGGGCGAGCCGCTCTATCCCGCAGGCTTCGCAGATCCCGAGCGTCAGCCGCTCTACCCTCAGACTCAGGCGGAGATCATGGCCGGCCGCCGTGCGCTGTCGGCGCAGGAGTTCGAGATGCCGCAGGGGTTGCGCGACGTCGTCGTGGGACCCTCGACCGCGCTCGAGATCCATTGGACTCGCCCGTGAACGCGGCGCTCGACTCCACGGCCGTTCCGGGACTCGCAGCGGTGCGCCTCACGGTGCGCGCCGGCGCGCGCGAGCTGGTGAGCGAGCTGAGCGTGCGGTTCGCTCCGGGCGAGGTGGTGGCGATCCTCGGCCGCAACGGCTCGGGCAAGACCCTCACCCTGCACACGCTCGCGGGTCTGCGCCACGCGGACGGCGGTGAGGTGCGGCTCGATGGCGCGCCGCTCGGTGAATTCAGGCGGCGCTCGGTGGCGCTGCGCCTCGGGCTCCTGCCACAGGACCTCGAGGATGCGTTCGTCACCACCGCGATCGAGACCGTGCTGATCGGCCGCCATCCGCACCTCAAGCTCTGGCAGTGGGAGACGGCCGAGGATGAGCGCGTGGCGCGGGCGGCGCTCGCGGCCGTCGACCTCGGGAATTTCGCCCCACGGCGCACCGACACTCTCTCGGGCGGTGAGCAGCGCCGCCTCGCGGTCGCGGCGCTCCTCGCCCAGGAGCCCGGAGTCTTCCTCCTCGATGAGCCGACCAACCACCTCGATCCGCACCATCAGCTCGCGGTGCTCGGCCTCTTCCGCCGGCTCGCCGACGAGGGACGCACGGTGATCACCACGCTCCATGATCCCACTCTCGCGGCGCGCTTCGCCGACCGCGCGCTGCTGCTCTTCGGCGATGGCCGCTGGGCGCTCGGTCCGGTGGGGTCGGCGCTCACCGAGGCGAGCTTGAGCGAGCTCTATCTGGCGCCGATGATCGAGCTCGGCCGGGATGGCCGGCGGGTGTTCGTCAGCGCCTGAGCCTTCGCCGGAGCGGTCAGGGTTCCGCGCCGCGTGGCAGGCGTCGCATCACCGCTGAGCTTCAGCGCACGAGCGCCTCCAGCACGGCCGCGTGCAGCTGGCCGTTGGTGGCGAGCACGCTCGTGGTGTCGAGTCCGACCGCGGCGCCCTCGAGGTCGGTGAAGGTGCCGCCCGCCTCGCGCACGATCACCGTGACGGCTCCGATGTCGAGAATGTTGAGGTCCGACTCGATCACCACATCGAGCGCGCCCCGCGCGAGCATGTGGTAGTGCGCAAAATCGCCGTAGCCACGGCTGTAGTGAACGCGGGCGACGAGCTCACCATAACGCTGCCAGCGCGGCGAGCGCGCCACGCTCTTGAGATTCCCGCTCGAGATGGCGGCCGCCCCGAGATCGGCGATCGCGCTCACGTGCACCCGGCGCTCGTTGAGCCAGGCACCCGCCCCCTCTTCCGCCCACGCGAGCTCGCCGAAAGCGGGGGCGTTGGAGACTCCCAGCACCAGGCGGCCGCCGCGCATGAGCGCGATCTGCGTGGAGAAGAAGGGACTCTCGCGCACGAACGACTTCGTGCCGTCGATCGGATCGACCAGCCAGATGCTCTCGGCCTGCATGGCGTGCTGTCCGGTCTCTTCCCCATAGAAGCCGTAAGAGGGGAAGTGCCGGCTCAAGGTGGCGCGGATCAGCTCCTCCGCGCGCACGTCGGCTTCGGTGACCGGCGATTGGTCGGGCTTGGTGCGCACGGCGGGATTCCGGCCGAAGAGCGAGCGGATCACCTCCTCGGCAGCCCGGGCCGCCTCGAGGGCGGCGGCGAGTTCTTTCGATGGCATATTCGAATAGGATACGGCCATGGGTAACCGTCTGAGCAAGATCTACACCCGCACCGGGGATGACGGCACCACGGGTCTTGGCGACGGCAGCCGTGTTCGCAAGGACAGCGCCCGGGTGGAGGCCTACGGAACCGTCGACGAGTTGAACAGCGCCGTCGGCGTGCTGCTCGCCGTGCCGGCTCTCCCTGAGGCGGTCAACGCCTGCCTGACGGAGGTGCAGCATGAGCTCTTCGACATGGGCGGCGAGCTCAGCATCCCGGGCCATCGCATGATCGGGGCTGCCCAGGTCACACGGCTCGAGCAGGCACTCGATGGCTTCAACGACGCCCTGCCGCCCCTCAAGGAGTTCATCCTCCCGGGAGGGGGCCCCGCGGCAGCCGCCTGCCACGTCGCACGCGCCATTGCCCGGCGCGCCGAGCGGCGCGTGTGGGCGCTCGCCCGCTCGGAAGAGGTGAGCCCCGAGCTCCTCAAGTACCTCAATCGCCTCTCGGACCTCTTATTCGTGCTGGCGCGGGTCCTGGCCCGGCACGAGCGCGGCGCCGAGGTGCTGTGGCGGCACGATCGGGGCGGGGGGAAATAGTCACCGAGAGGCGCAATTCCGTCCTACAGGAACCGCCATTTCAGAAATATTGCCGCGATGGTCGGTACCGCGAAAATGAGCAGGAAGATCGGGAGCTCCTCGCTCAGGGTATATCCGGCCTTCACGACGCCGACCCACAGGTTGGCGCTTGAAATCCCCAGCCACAGAATGACGAAAGTCACGGTTGCTGCGTAGGTTGCGCCCGGATAGTTGCTGGAGAAGAGCCTCCCCAACAGCATGCAGGCGCCCAGAAGCAAGAACCCGACGAGGAGGAACAGAGGCGTGCGCACATTAGGCGCCTTTAGACTTCGCCACGGTGATGCCCCGGCAAGCGAACTTCGCTATAACGCATTCGAGAAAGATCGCCAAAGGACTCCAAACGACCAGCCGCGACCAGTTCCCTGACCCGCTGAGCATAGTAGACATCCGGAAGCCCGGCTGCTGAGCCTCGCGCTTCACCCAACGCGGCGGCGACAACCGTAGCCACTTTACGCCATCTGGGCGAGGCACTGGCGACAAGAGACGCGTCTATGCGAGACACGACGGTTTTGGAGAGCGTCCGCACACGCGCCTCCTGCTCAGCGGTGAGTGGCGGATCCGGGTCGAGGTCGCGAGGGTCAGCCGGCATACTTGGAAACCAATGCCTCCAGGTCTTCGCGGTGCTCGAGGAAAGCCGCATCTTCCTCGCTGAATGCGTCGCTGTCAGGTGAAACCCGGTCAAGAAGTAACCTCTGACGTGCGAAGTGGTCTTCTGGCGGTAGTCCGCCCGGAAACTTGGCGGCGGCGCGGCGGACAATCGAAGCTGTGTGGTGCGCTCCGATCGCGCTCAGCGCCTCGATGGTCTCGCGAGTTCTGTCGCCCGCTGAGTTGAAGAAGAACTGCTCGAAGCCCCCGTTATTTACCTCGGCTTGCAGTGCCTCAACGAGTGTGCGCGCGAGCGCGGCGTCCACAGGAGTCTCCTTGCCGGCTAACGATGAAGTTAAGCGGCCGCCCACTGGAGCCGGAAAAGCGCCGCCGGCGCATATTGTCTTCCGGCGCCCGCGGCGCGAAACCACCCGCCCATCACGGCCCCCTCCAACGATTGTTAGCTTTCGGACGCAAGTTCCTCGCGCACGATGCGTCGCACTAGCTCCGGAGTCATCGGCTCACCACCGAGGCCCAGATGGGCGTTCAGCGCCTCGTTGATGAGGGTCTGGTACCCCTTTCCCGTACTCTGGGACAGAACTCTAAATTGTCTCAGGACGGCATCGTCGAGAAAGATCGTAATTCGGGTCTTTCCCTTGTTCTGAACGATTGCACCGCGCTTCCCCTTTGAAAAATCATATTCCTTTTTCATAAGTTCGCCGCTCTCGTGGTGTCGCTTTTCGTACAGAGATCAATCTAGGTTCGCCGTCGCGATCCGTGAAAACGACGACCATTAATGTCCCAAGTGAGTTAAGGCCAACAGTTACAAACCGCTGCTCTCCTTCAGCGGAGTCGTCCTCAATCGTGAGAGCCAATGGATCACTAAGTACACCGTCACCGTCCGCCAAAGAAACGCCATGCTTCCGACGATTCTCTGCGTCCTTGGCAGGATCGAACGTCGGGCTAATATGTATAGTGTATGTATATTATGCAGACACGTCAAGCCCGGCACTGAGCTAAAGGACGAAAGCTAACGGTGAAGTTGAGGGGCCGGACGACTACGCCTGATCAGCGCCGCGGGCGCACACTGTCCGCAGGCGCCTGCGGCGCTTACCCACCCACGCATCACGGACCCCTCCAACGATTGTTAGAGCGCATGAGAGCACGTTGCATCAGTGAAGAATGTCACTAAGTTCCCAAACGACTTCCTAAAGCGCGCCTCAATGGCGGCGGCGGCGGCCTTGACGAGACCAACAACATGCTCATCGTAATTCGTCGCCGAAAAGACAATACACCCGGGCCGGGACCCCGGGTTGATGTTCGCTGCGGCCGCCAGGACACCCGCTTTGTAGGAAGCGCGCCAGTATCGGTCTCGGGTTGAATAGCGATGGAACCCTAGCGGTTCAAGAGCCTCGTCGGCGTGGACAATGATGGCGACCCTTATGAGAACGTCACTGCTGTTCACGACCGTTGCGTAAACGTGGGAATACTCCACCCAGCGGTCTGAGCCCTCCTCAGCCGAGCCCACAGAGCCCGTGATCACGCCGAGGACGAATAGGGCGACGACTCTCATGCGCTCTAACAATATTTATGCGACGCCCGAAGCGTCACGCTTTACTTGAAGCAGGGCACGGTACCGCGGCCAGTCGAACGTCGCCCAGGGGTCGCTCTTGCGGTCGGGCGCGACATCGGCGTGTCCGACGATGCGGTCGGTGGACATCGAGGCATAGGCCTCGAGCAGCGCCAGCGTGAGCGATGCGAGCTGCTGATACTGCGCGTCGGTGTAGGGTGTCGAGTCGGTGCCTTCGAGCTCCACTCCGATCGAGAAGTCGTTGCACCCCGAGCGGCCACGGTACTGCGAAACGCCCGCGTGCCAGGCGCGCTCGCCGAAGGGCACGTACTGCGCTATCAGCCCGTCTCGGCGGATAAGGGCATGAGCCGACAGGCGCGCCGTGGCGAGATCGCGGAAGAAGGGATGCCCATCCGCCGGCAGCGTGCCCGTGAACAGGCGGTCGATCCACGGTCCGCCGAACTCCCCCGGGGGGAGGCTGATGCCGTGCACTATCAGGACCTCGGGCGTAGCACCTGCGGGGCGTGCGTCGAAGTTCGGGGACAGTACCTGGCGCACACCGCTGAGCAGTCCGGTGCCGGTATCGACGGTCAGAGGCACGCGGGTCGGGGCGGTGAGCATCGCTTCCCATCCTGCGGTGGTCGCGAGATCCGGACCCGCGGGATTCTGCCACAATTCCGCCCATGAGCTCCGCCAACACCGCATACATCACGCGCGACCTCGCGCACGTGTGGCATCCGTGCACGCAGATGAAGGACCACGAGCAGCTGCCGCCGATCCCTGTGCGCCGCGGCGAGGGCGCGTGGCTCGAGGATTACGAGGGCAAGCGCTACCTCGATGCCATCAGCTCCTGGTGGGTGAATCTCTTCGGGCACGCGAATCCCCGCATCAACGCCGCGGTGCGCGCGCAGCTCGAGGAGCTCGAGCAGGTGATCCTCGCGGGCTTCACCCACGAGCCGGTGATCGCGCTCTCGGAGGAGCTCTGTGCGATCGCCCCCGCCGGCCTCACCCGCTGCTTCTATGCCGACAACGGCTCGTCCGCGGTCGAGGTGGCGGTGAAGATGAGCTTTCACTTCTGGCACAACACGGGCCGGAGCGCGAAGCGCCGCTTCCTCACCCTCTCGAACAGCTATCACGGCGAGACGCTCGGGGCGCTCGCCGTCGGCAACGTCGAGCTCTACAAGGAGATCTACCGGCCGCTGCTCATGGACGTGATCACCGTCCCCTCCCCGGACTGCTTCCAGCGCGAGCGCGGCGAGAGTCCCGCGGAGTATTCGCGCCGGCAGTTCGCGCACATGGAGGCCGCGCTCGGGAAGCACGCGCAGGAAGCCTGTGCGGTGATCGTGGAGCCGCTGGTGCAGTGCGCGGGCGGCATGCGCATGTACGATCCGGTGTATCTCACGCTGCTGCGCGAGGCCTGCGACCGCCACCAGGTGCATCTCATCGCCGACGAGATCGCGGTGGGCTTCGGCCGCACCGGCACGATGTTCGCCTGCGAGCAGGCCGGGATACGCCCCGACTTCATGTGTCTGTCCAAGGGACTCACCGGGGGCTACCTGCCGCTGTCGGCCGTGATGACGACCGAGGCGGTGTACGCGGCGTTCTACGACGAGTACGTGAAGCTCAATGCCTTCCTGCACTCGCACAGCTTCACCGGGAACCCGCTGGGGTGCGCCGCGGCGCGCGCGAGCCTGGCCATCTTCCGCGACGATCACGTGCTCGAGGCCAATCGCACGCTCGCGGCGCGCCTCGGCGAGCGGGCCGGCGCACTCGCCGATCACCCGCACGTGGCCGAGGTTCGCCAGCGCGGCATGATCCTCGCCATCGAGCTCGCCGCCGACAAGGCGAGCCGCGCGCCTTATCCCTGGCAGGAGCGCCGCGGGCTACGCGTGTACCGCCATGCCCTCACACGGGGCGTGCTGCTGCGGCCGATCGGGAACGTCGTGTATTTCATGCCGCCCTACGTCATCACGCCCGCCGAGATCGATCTGATGGTCGAGGTGGCGCGCGAGGGCATCGAATCCGCGACATGCGACTGACGCGCGTGTATCTCGACGCGCCGCTCGAGGCCGGGGGGCGCGTCGCGCTCACCGGCAGTGCCGCGCGCCACCTCACCCGGGTGCTGCGGCTGCGGCCCGGGCAGGCGCTCACTCTATTTAATGGCGGCGGCGGAGAGTACGCGGCCACCATCGAGGCCGCGCACGGAGAGAAGGTTGCGGTCGCGGTCGGCGAGGCACAGGCCATCGAGCGCGAGTCCCCGCTGGCGCTGACCCTCGCCCAGGGCGTCTCACGCGGCGAGCGCATGGATCTCGTCGTGCAGAAGGCGACCGAGCTCGGGGCGTCCAGCATCGTGCCGCTCCTCACCGAGCGCAGCGTCGTGCGTCTCAGTGCACCGCAGGCAGCGCGCAAGCTCGAGCACTGGTGCGCCATCGCCGTTTCCGCCTGCGAGCAGAGCGGCCGCAACCGCCTGCCGAAGGTGCTGCCACCACTTCCGCTCGCCGACTTCCTCAGGCAGGGTGGAAGCGGCTCGCGGCTGCTGCTCTCTCCCACCGGCTCTATACGCATCCAGGACGTACCGACTCCGGTCTCTTCGGTCACCGTGCTCATCGGGCCCGAGGGTGGACTCACCGATGCCGAGCAGTCCGCGGCGCTCGCCGCGGGCTTCACGGGGGTGCGTTTGGGGCCACGCATTCTGCGCACCGAGACCGCGGCGATCGCCGCGCTCACCGTGTTGCAACGGGAGTTCGGCGACTTATGAGTACCCGGCCGCCCGCTTTGCTCAGTGCCCTGCCGCCCTCGGCGCAAGAATCCGACTCAACACGTCGGCCTTGGAAGGCTCGCGCACCAGGTGCGGGTTGCGGAGGCCGTCGTGATAGTCGACATGCAGCACCCGGACCAGATCCGCCGACTGCACCACGAGCTCGATGGGGCCGGAGGACTTCTCCGCCCTGACGAGCACCTCGCGCGCGGCCTCGGCGCTCCACTTGCGGCCACCGATCGCGATGACCCGCATGTCGGGGGCGACGCCTGCGGCAAAAACCGGCGAGTCGTGCACGACATCGCTCACCACGCCGTCGGGCTTGACCCAGAGGCCCAGCGACAGGCTCAGGTTGTCGGCCCCGTCGACCTTCTCGCGCGCACTGAGAAAGACATTCGGCGCGTCGTCATAGACGAGCCTCCAGCCGCCTCTCTCGATCCCTGCGAGCGGCGCCCGCGGGGTGATGCGGTCCACCCGGTCCGTAAGGAACGCCTCCCAGTCGAGAGGCGCCACGGCCCGGAGCGCCGCCACGACATCCGTGCGCGAATACGGCCGCACCGCCGGCGAGCGCTCCGGCCCGCCGAAGAAGCCGCCGCAGAAATCATCGAGCGAGCGCTTGCCCGAGCTCGTCTCGCGGATGAGCGTGTCCGCATCGAGCCACACGAGCAGCATCTCGTCGTAGTAGTCGCGCGCCCGGCGGATCGGCGTCCACTCCCCGGGCGCGTCGGCGTACCCGGGCTGTGCGCTCGCGGTATCGCCGAGACTGCGCCACGCGCGCCCCGGCCGGTCGACGTCGAGGCGTGAAGCCACGAGGGCGACGTACGCACGCGCCTGCTCGGGAGTGGCAAGCAGGCTCCGGGTCCTGAGCACCAGATCCCCGAGGTAGCGCGTCATGCCCTCGTACACCCAGAGGAGATCGTCGACCATCGGCTGCTGGTAATTGCGCGTCGCCAGACCCATGGGACGACGGTATTTCCCGTTCCAGGAATGCACATACTCGTGAGGGACGGTGCGGTGCTCGAGGAGGCGCGCCGGATCGGTGAACAGCGCCTCGTTGTCGCGGATGTCGGTGGATTCGTGGTGCTCGAGTCCGTTCTGGTTGAGGTCGTTGCCAAGAGCGACGAGCCACACATATTCGCGATAGTGACCGGGCCCGAAGAGCGCCACGGCCTCGGGCACGAGCCTGCGCAGGCCCGCGAGCGTCGCCTCGCTCACGGCGAGATCGCCGGGCGCATCGGCGGCGATGCTGATGCGGGTGCTGCCCGCGCCCTCGGAAAGGGGCACGGTCCTGAAGTACTCCCCGGCCAGGATTGGCGAATCGACGAGCGTCGAGAGCGAGACGACCGGGAGGAAAAGCGTGTCGCCCTCGACCCGCTCCGGGTGGAGCGCGCCATCGAACTTCCACCCGGCGGGCAGGTGCACCTCGGCTCTGATCGGAACCGTATCCGCCGCGGCATCGTACGGATAGAGAACGAGATGGTTGAGCGGCAGGATGAGGAGGTGCGGCGTCATGTTCGGCGTGCGGCCGTAGCCGTCCGCAAACGCCTTGGGGGGCGACAGATAATCGAAGCGCACGTCGAGCGTCGCAGCTCCCCGCGGCACCTCGACCCGGAACAGAAACGCATCGAGCGGATCGCGCCGCCACGGGAGCGAAGTGCCGCCGGCGCTGATCGCGAGCGAGACCAGCTGGGTGATCGGGCCGTCAGGCGCATGCTCGCCGGGGATCCATTTCGGATAAGCGAGGGTCAGCGGCCCCGGATGGACCGGGATCACGAGATGCGCGTGCTGGATCGCCCGCGTGACGTCACGGGCATCGACCTCGAGCGTGATGGGGGGAGGCGCGGCCACGCCCGCGGCGGCGGCGAGCAGGGCGAGCGACGCAAGGGATAGCTTGAGGTGAGTCAGGCTCATTGAGATTCCTTCTTGTGCCTGTCGCGCGCGCCGGCTATGCCGGCACGCAAAAGCCGCTTCAGCCCGCCGGCGACCCGCGCCAGCAGCGACCCACGCTGGCGGCGACCCGCGCCGGCGGCGCCTACGCGCCGATGCTGGTCTCGTCGGCGATCATCTCTTCCAGGCGCTCGAGGTCCGGCACGAGCGGCGTCTCGTTCACCATGCGGATCTGGCAGATGACCGGCATGCGCTCGGGAAAGACGCGCGAGTTGTCGGGGCGCACGACATCCGAGCTCACGCGCACCAGCTGCGGGAAACCCTGCGACACCAGAGCGAAGTGCCCGCCCTCCACGCGCGTGCCGAGCGCGTGCAGGACAACGATGCGCGTGCGGCCGCTCGCCGGCGGAATCATCTGACCGCAGGCGCCTTCGAAGGACACGAGCGGCACCGCCTTGCCGTTCCAGGGCACGGTGCCGATGTACCAGGGCGGCGCTCCGGTCATCTCCGAGGGCGTCTGGAAGCCGATCACCTCCGCGACGCAGGCGCGCGGGATGATCAGCCGCGCCTCGGTGAGCGGCACCAGGAGGCTGTAGATTTCGTTGACGCGCTCGGCCATGGATCAGTCTGACGGTACGCCTGAAGTCCGATGCCCCTCAGCCGCCGGCCGCGCCGGCGTAAGCCTGGCCCGACGCCGCGGCGCGCCGCTTCGCGACCAGAGGCGCGATCGCATCGAGCAGCTGCGCCTCCTGGTACGGCTTGCCGAGGTAGTCGTCGACGCCGAGCTCGATGGCGCGCGCGCGGTGCTTCTCTCCAACGCGCGAGGTGACCATGATGATCGGCACGTCCTTCAGGCGCGGGTCGTTACGCACGTGCGCGGCGACCTCGTAGCCGTCCATCCGCGGCATCTCGATATCGAGCAGTATCACGTCCGGCACGTGGTCCTGCAGCAGCGCCACCGCGTCCATGCCGTCGCGCGCGGTCAGCACCCGCATGCCGTTGCGCTCGAGCAGCCGCTGGGTCACGCGGCGCACGGTGATCGAATCGTCCACCACCATGGCGAAGATGCGCCGGTCCCCGGCGCGCTCCCTGGGCGCCACGGGCACCTGGGCGCGCGCCCGCCACTCGGCACGCACCAGCGCGCCGATGTCGAGGATGATCACGATGCGGCCGTCACCGAGGATGGTCGCGCCGGAGATGCCCCGGATGCTGGATATCTGAGGTCCGACGGATTTCACCACGATCTCGCGGCTGCCGATCAGCTCGTCCGTGACGAGGCCGGTGGAGTGCTCGCCGGCGCGCACCAGCACGACCGGAATGGTGACGTCCTGCCCGGGGAGCTCGGACGGCGGCATCCCCACGAAGCTCGCCAGGTGCTGGAAGCGGTACTTCTGCCCGCCGTAATCGAACGCCGGGGCGTCGCGCCCGAGGTGCGAAGTCACCACGGACTTGGACAGCCGCAGCACCCCCTCGACGGTGGGAAGCGGCAGCGCGTAGTACTCCTCATCGACCCGCACCACGAGCGCGTGGCTGATCGCGAGCGTGAGGGGCAGGCGGATCGTGAACACCGTGCCCTCGCCCGCCTTGGTTTCCATGTGCAGCGCGCCGCCGAGGCGCTTGATCTCGGTCGCGACCACGTCCATGCCGACGCCGCGGCCGGCCTGCTGGGTGATCGCTCCGGCGGTGGAGAAGCCGGGCTCGAGGACGAGCTGCATGGCGTCCTCGTCGGAGAGGGTCTGGCCGGAAGCGATGAGCCCGAGCGCTTGGGCCTTCTCGCGGATCGCCTTGAGGTTCATGCCACCGCCGTCGTCGGTGAGGCGCACCATGACTTCGGCGCCCTCGCGATGCAGCTCGAGGAGAATGCGCCCCGTCTCGGCCTTGCCGCGCCGCACGCGCTCCTCGGGTTTCTCGATGCCGTGCACCACGGCGTTGCGCAGCATGTGCTCGAACGGCGGAAGCATCCGCTCGAGCACCTGGCGGTCGAGCTCGCCCGAGGCGCCCTCGATGGTGAGCTCGGCGCGCTTGCCGGTGTCGGCGGCCGCCTGGCGCACGATCCGCGCGAGGCGCTGCACGTGGCGCTGGAACGGCACCATGCGCGTGCGCATGAGCCCGTTCTGCAGCTCGGTGATGGTGCGCGCCTGCTGCTGCAGCAGGGTCTGGGTTTCTTTCGCGAGGCTCTCCAGCAGCTGCTGGATGCTCGCAACGTCGTTGGCCGTCTCGGCGAGGGCCCGCGAGTACTGCTGGATGGAGGAGTAACGATCGAGCTCGAGGGGATCGAACTGGCTGCGGTGCTGCGGGCCTTCGTCATCGTGCTTGTGCAGGATCTGCGCCTCGGTCTCGATCTCGAGACTCCGCAGCTGCTCCTTGAGGCGCGTCACCGTGCGCGACAGCTCGCCCAGGTTGAAATCGAACGAGCCGAGCTGCTGCTCGAGGCGGGCGCGCGCAATGCTCGCTTCGCCCGAGATGTTGAGGAGCTGATCGAGGAGCTCGGCATCGACGCGCGCCATCTCCTGGCGCTCCCCGCCTGCCCCGGGCTCGCGCCCCGGCGGCACCGGTTGCGGCGGAAGGAGGCCTTCCTCCGCGTGCGGCTCGGCGGTGCGGGGGCGGATGAGCGCCGCGGCGGCGCTGGCGGTCCCCGCCGGGGGTGATGCCGCCTCTGCACTCCCGGGCGCGGACGACGGGGCGGTTTCGATCGAGGTCTCATCCGCCCCGGCCGCCGGCTCGACGTGGACCGGCCTGCCGCGCGGCTGGGCCATCTGTACGAGCTCCGCGTTCAGCCTCCGGAGCATGGTATCGGGCTCGCCGAAGGAGTCGGACAGGGCCGATCCCGCCGCTGCCGGCGCGGCGGGCGCCGCCGCGGCTACGGCGCCCCATTCAGGGGCGGCGTCGGGCGGCGGAACCGGGGGCGGCTCGGCCGGTGTCGCGCCATCGGAGCGCGAGAGATCCTGAAGACTCGCGATCATGGCGCGCGGCGGCGCCACCGGACGGCCGTTGACGACCTGCTCGCGCATGCGCGCGAGCTCATCGAGGCTCGCCTGGATCAGGTCCAATACTGCGGGCTCGGCACCGATCGTGCCGTTGTCCACCGCCATCACGAGCGTCTCGAGCTCGTGGCTCAAGTCGCCCATGGGCGTGATCCCCGCCATGCGCGCGCCGCCCTTCAGGGTGTGCAGCGGGCGCTTGAGGGCGAGGCGAAACTCGGCGCTCCCGGGCTCCGAGCGCCAGTCGGTGAGAGCACGCTCGGACTGCTCGATGAGCTCGGTCGCTTCGTCGGTGAAGATTGCCGCCACTTCGGGGTCGAAATCGACGACCTCTTCCTCGGGCGGCGGCGGTGCGTGGCCCGCGGCCGCGGGCTCAGGCGCCGGCGGTGCGGCGCCCTCGCGTGCGGTCGATGCCGCGATGCGCTGATCGAGCGCTTTGTCGGCGCGCTCGATCCGCTCGAGCAGCTGCCAGTGGCTGACGAAGTACCCCGTGGGCTCGTCCAGGTGGCTCGCGACGGACTCCATCGCGCCCATGCAGTCCGAAAGAAGCGTGAGCGCCCCGTCGGTGAGGCCGAGCCCGCTGTTGAACGCGCGGCGGAGCCAGCGATCCAGTGGCTCCGCCAGACGGATGCCGTGTCGGGCCTGCGCCATCTTGGAGCTGCCGGAGAGCGTGTGGCAGGCGCGATAGACATCTTCAGGAAGCGGGTGCGGCTCGGGCAGCTGCGACTCGCGCTCGAGGTAGCCGCGCACCGTCGCCACGTGCGCGGCGGTCTCGCGCGCGTAGATGTCGCGCAGCGTATCGTCGGGTGGCGCCTGGCGCGCAGCGGCCGTAGCCGGGGGCGCCGCTCCCGCGCGCGCGGCGGGGCGGGGAGCCGGCGCAGCCTTCGCCGGCGCGCTACGGCGCGCAGCGGCCGTGGCCGGCCCCGCGACCGCGCCCAGGCCGGTCTGCGTCTCGGCCGCCGCTTCCTCGTCACCCTGATCGGAGCCGCCGGGGGCGCTCACCCGGCCGCCCGCGGCCAGCGCATGCGCCCTCGTAGAGATGGCGGTGACGTCGGTGCGCGGAGCCTCCCGCGTCTGCAGCTGGGTGATGACCTCGGGAAGCGCGGCAACCCCCGCGCGCAGCGCCTCGAGTATCGCGGGGGTGCGCGTGACCGTGTTATCGAGCACCCGGTTCATGAGGTTCTCGATCGCCCACGCGAACTCGCTCAGCTCGCGCGCGCCGACCATGCGTCCGCTTCCCTTGAGCGTGTGGAACGAGCGGCGCACGGTGATGAGCGCGTCGCGCTCGAGGGGGTTTTGGTCCCAGACGGAGAAGAAGTGCTGGATCCGGGCGAGCTCTTCCTGCGCCTCCTCGATGAAGAGCTTCATCAGCTCGGGGTCAGCGGGCTCGGCCGGTGCCGCTCCCCTGTTCGAGGGCGCGAGCGTCGGGGCCGCGGCGTCCACGGCTGCCGCGTCCGGCCGCCTGCCGGGCGGTGGCGAGAGGCTGGGTATCTGCACGGTACGCGCCAGGGCGGCGGATTCGAGCGGCTCGACCGTCGGCACTCCCGGGGTCGGCTGCTGCTCGAGGGCCTGCACGCAGGCCTGGGCGTTGTCCAGCATGTACCAGGGATCCGAGCGCCCCGCCTGCAGCGTCTCCATGTAGTACTCGACGCTCACGATGGCGTCCGCCAGCCGGTCGATGTAGCCCGGCGGCAGCACGTGGATGCCCGGCTGCATCACGCGCTTGAGCTGCACGGTGATCGCCTCGATGACCTCCACCGCGCGCGCCTTGCCGAGCAGCAGCAGTCCCGCCTTGAGGCCGCGCATCAGGTCTGGCCAGCTGTCGAGACCGGCTGCGTCCAGCGTCCCGCCGACGCTCTGGGTGATGGCGTCCTTGATGCGCGCGAGGTTCACGATGCACTCGCGCAGCACCGCCGCCTGCACCTGCTGGAATTCGGTGTCCTCGGCCGCCCGCGGGAGCTGCGCGTCCTTCGGCAGGATCATGCCGACCAGGCTGTCGTCGAGCTTGTCCTCGACGCCGATCAGGGCGGCGGCGATCTCGACCAGCGTCGACTCATCGGCCTTGAGCGTGCCCTCGACGATCTTCCGTAACCGCTCGGTCTCGCTCTGCACGCTGGCGCGCAGCTCGCCGAGGCCCAGCACGCCGAGGGTGTCGCCGATCTTGCGCAGCAGCTCCACCTGGGGGCTGAGCTCCTGAGGCTGCGCGGCGCCGCGCCGCACGAAGATGTCGAGCACGTCCTTGACCTTGGAGAGGTCCTCGCGGATCGCGGCCGCCACCGTCTGCATGAGCTTCACGCTCGGCGCCGACAGGTTCTCGCGCTCCTGCTCGATGCTCTCATCGACCGGCAGCAGCTCCCTGAGGCGGAACGAGTTGCGCACCGCGCTCACGCGCGGGCCGGCGCACTCGGCGCGACCCACGTAATAGAGCAGGTTATTGAGCAGCTCGACCGGGGGAGACTGGGAGTAGCGCGCCTCGCCCTGTTCGTAGAGGCGGCGGATCTCCCGATCCCCGAGGCCCAGCAGCCGTTTCACCGACTGCCCGCTCTCGAGGCCGCTCTCCTGCAGCGCCTCGATCACCGCGCCGATCACCCACCACAGCTGGAACACCGGCTGGCGGGTGGCAACCTGCTCGAGCTTGGCCGCGACGGCGGCGAGGGTGTGGAGGTTCTGCTCGACGCGCTCGCCGCGGATCCAGCCGATGAGGCCCATCTGGTAGCGCGCGCGCACCCGCCGCGCCCACTGCTCCGCCGTGAGCGCCGGCTCGCCGGGAGAGGCGGCCTGCGGCTGCGGCTGCTGGTCGGACCTGAGGTTCAGCAGCAGCAGCGTCCCCTCGGACAGCAGCGCGTTACCGCGCACGGCGCGCAGGTCGTTCAGCAGCGGCAGCAGCACCAGCGCCAGATCGCGGCCCCCGGCGAGCACGCGCTCGAGATAGCTCGGCAGCTGCACCATGGCGCGCATCAGCGCATCGAGACTCTCCGCCTGGCTCTTGCGCTCGGCGTGCGTCACCAGCAGGTACTGGGCGACGTGCTCCATCTCCTCGGCGAGGAGCGCCGCGCCGTAGATCTCGAGCAGCCGCAGCACGCCCTGCACCTGGTGCAGCTGCTGCGCGCAGGTCTCGAGCAGCTGCGCGTTGTCGGGCTGCTCGACGTAGCCCTCGAGCGCGCCGCGGGCCTCCGCCAGCGTGGCGCTGACTTCACGACCGACGAGATCGATTGTCTGGGAAGCGACTTCTGCCATGCAGCGCTCTCGCTAAGGAGTCACGAGCCACCGAGCGCGGAAATCTGCCGCACCTTGGCGGTGGTCAGCGTCGTGTCCTCGAGGCGCCGCACCGTGCCGGTCGCGCTCGCTCGATCGCCGGCGTTGCCGGGCAGCCGGAAGCCCGCGGCGGACTTGCGCAGCCCCGCCGAGAGCTCTGCGACCTTGGCGATGGCCGTCGAGGTCGCGGTGGTCGATTCGAACGTCTGGCCGCTGATCTCCTTGAGAACCTGCATGTTGCGCGCGATGTTCTGCGCCGCGTGGGCCTGCTGGCGTGCGCTGCCGGAGATGTTCTGCACCAGGCTCGCGATCTGATTGGAGACCTGCTCGATCTCCTCGAGCGCCGCGCCGGCATTCTCGGCGAGCAGCGCGCCACCCACCACGTCCGTGGTGCTGCGCTCCATCGACACCACCGCTTCGTTCGTGTCGGTCTGGATGGTGCGCACCAGGACCTCGATTTGCTTAGTGGCGTTCGCGGCGCGCTCGGCGAGCCGCTGCACCTCGTCGGCGACCACCGCGAAGCCGCGGCCCGCTTCGCCCGCCATCGAGGACTGGATCGAGGCGTTGAGCGCCAGGATGTTGGTCTGCTCGGCGATGTCGTTGATGAGCTCGACGATGTTGCCGATCTCCTGCGAGCTCTCGCCGAGACGCTTGATGCGCTTGGAAGTGTCCTGGATGGTCTCGCGTATGGTGTTCATGCCGTCGATGGTGCGGCGTACCGCATCCCCGCCCTTGTGCGCCACCTCCACCGAATGGCGCGCCACGTCCGAGGCGCGCTCGGCGTTGCCCGACACCTCCTCGACCGTGCTCGCCATGCTGGCGGCGGACTCGGTGGCCGAGGCGATCTGCTTCGACTGCGCACCGCTCGCGCGGCTCAAGTGCTGCGACAGCGCCTGCGTCTGGCGGGTTGCGCTGTCGAGCTGGATGGCCGAGCCGTTGATGGCGCTCACGAGGCCCCGCAGCGCATCCACCGCGTAGTTGATCGAATCGGCGATCGCCCCGGTGATGTCTTCGGTCACCGTGGCCTGGACGGTGAGATCACCGTCGGCGAGGCTCGAGAGCTCGTCGAGCAGGCGCAGGATCGCCTGCTGGTTCCGATCGCTCTCGCGGCGCTGCGCCTCCGCGGAGAGACGCTGGCGCTCGACCGTGCGCCGCATGCGCAGCGTCGCCCCGAGCCCCGCGAGCAGGATTCCCAGACCCGCCGCGAGCAACACGAGCGGCGCCCACGCGAGCACGCCGCCGATTGTGGCGGGCGAGGCGGTGCCCGCGAGCTCGCGCGCGTCCATCTCGATGGCGCGCGAGGCGGTCCGGGCCGCCGGCAACGCGGGCGCGGCCGCCACGGCGCGGCGCACCGCGGCGGAGAGGTCGGTGTAGATCCCATCGAGCGCCTTCAGGTGCCGGGCGGGCTCAGGCGCGGTCACGCGCGGCAGCGCGAGCGCGGAATTCCCGCCCATCAGCCCCGTGATCACCTGGCCCAGGTAGTCCGAGCCCTCGGCGATGCGCTGCGCCGCCTGTCCCGCATCGCCGGTGCCCTGGGTGAGCGTGCTCACGTCGAGCTGCAGCCGTTGCGCGCGCGCCGCGAAGCGCTCGAGCGTGCCGCTGACCGCGGTGGCGGTGCCGGCCGGGAGGCCGCCGGCGAGGGCCGATGCTTCACCGAGCAGTCGCGGCACGAGCGTCGCGGTCTCGCGCGCGGCGCCGCCCGCGCCTGCGAGCGCACCCCGCGCGCGCACGATCGCTGCGGCGTTGCTCATCAGGCGCGTGAAGCGCACATCGCTCGTGAAGGGCGCTGCGGGATCGCGCGCCGCGGCCTCCTCGAGCTGCTTCTGACGCTGCTCGAAACCGGTCAGCGCTGCCGCATCCCCCGCGAGCGCGCTGCCCGCATCGAGCGCGAGGTTATAGAGCGCATCGACCGGAACCGCGTGAGCGGACGCGGCGGGACGCGCCTCGAGAAAGTAGTACGACACGCCGCTGCCGACGAGCAGCGCCACCGCCGCCGCGAGCAGCATCGCAAGGCCCGTCGGCGCGCGCAGCTGTGGCGCGGGCGCCGTCACGCCGCGGCCTCCGCGAACGCGGGACTCTCGAGCACCTGGCGGAGCGAGAGCACCGGCCATTGCTCCTGGCCGCGGCGAAATGCGCCGGCGAGATAGCGTTCGCAGCGCGCCACCGTGGGCGGCGCATCCCCGGAGAACTCGCTCTCCGCGAAGCGCCGGAAGCCGAGCACCTCATCCACCAGCAGCCCCGCGGGGATTTCGCGGTGATTCACCACCACCACGCGCGTGTTGCGCGTGACCGGCGTCACACCGCTGCCGAGGAAGTGCCTGAGATCGATGATCGGCAGCAGCTGGCCGCGCACGTTGGCGAGGCCCTTGATCCAGCTCCTGGCGCCCGGCACCCGGGTGGTGCTCGCCGGCACGCCCAGCACCTCGCGCGTCTCCTCGCGCGCCACCAGGTACAGGTCCCCGGCCATGCGCAGCGCCACGCCGACCCACTCGCGGCCCGCGGCCTCCTCCTGGCTCACCTGCGCCGACACGGCGCGGCCGCGCCGCTCGAGCTGCGCGAGCAGCTCGAACGGCCGGTCCCGCAGCGACTTCAGCTCGGGCTCAGGTGGGGTGGAGGCTTCAGTCATGGCGCGCAGCTCAGCTCAGGCGGAGAGCGTCGCCTGGGCTTTGGCGACCAGCTGATCGGGTGAGACGGGCTTGATCATGTAATCGACCGCGCCCTGGCGCAGTCCCCAGATGCGATCGGTCTCCTGACCCTTGGAGGTGACCATGATGATCGGAATCGTGCGCGTGCGCGGATCGCTCGCCAGCGCGCGGGTTGCCTGATAACCGTTCATGCCGGGCATGACGATGTCCATGAAGATCAGGTCCGGGCTCATCTCGCGGGCGAGGCGCACGCCCTCGGCGCCGTCGGCCGCGGCGGCGGTGCGAAACCCATGCTTCTCGAGGGCCTTCTGCATGACGTGCACTTCGGTGGGCGAGTCGTCGACTATCAGGATCAGGGCCATTGCGATCATCTCCCGATGTGCGTTTCAATCGCCGAGAGCAGCTCGTCCTTGGTGAAGGGCTTGGTGAGGTAATGCTCCGACCCCACGATGCGACCGCGCGCGCGATCGAACAGTCCGTCCTTGGAAGACAACATGATCACCGGTATGGAGCGGAACACCTTGTTGTGCTTGATGAGCGAGCAGGTCTGGTAGCCGTCCAGCCGCGGCATCATGATGTCGACGAACACGATGTCGGGCTGGTGGTCGGCGATCTTGGCGAGCGCATCGAACCCGTCGACCGCCGTGAATACCTCGCAGCCTTCCTTGGCGAGCAGCGTCTCGGCGGTGCGGCGAATGGTCTTGCTGTCGTCGATGACGAGCACCTTGAGACCCTGTAGCTTGCTGCCGTTCACAGTCGGCGACTCCTTAAATCCTCAGCGGATTGACGGCCCGCGCCGGCCCCTCGGCCACGCGTGCGCGTAGCGGGCCTCGATCCCGCGAAACCAGTGCGCCGCAACGGCGCGCCGTCCACACGAGCCATTTAGTTTCACGGGCCCCCTCGCCAGGGGCAAGCGCAGGCGGGTTTTAACATATCGGTACACCCCCTGCTATGCCACGCGCGTCACGTTTTTCGAACTTGGCCGCAGCTCTGCGCCCGCCCGCCACGCCTCAAGGGAGACCTATCCGAGCCGCCTACGAGCATAATCGGTCCCGGGGCCCGAAACGGCGGTGATTTGAGGCAAATGAGCCCACTCAAGCGACTCGGCGTGGTGATGGATCCGATCGGCGCTATCCACTACGCCAAAGACTCGACTCTCGCGATGCTCCTCGCGGCCCAGGCGAGTGGCTTTGCGCTCGCCTATCTCGAGCTGCGAGACCTCCTGCTGCGCGACGGCGTCGCCTTCGGGCGCACGCGCGCGCTCACGGTGCGGCCGGACCCTGCCGGCTGGTTCACGCTCGGCGAGCCCGCCATCGAGCCGCTCGCCGCGCTCGAGGGCATCCTGATGCGCAAGGATCCGCCCTTCGACACCGAGTACATCTACAGCACCTACATCCTCGAGCGCGCCGAGAGCGCCGGCGTGCTGATCGTCAACCGCCCGCAGGGCCTGCGGGACATGAACGAGAAGGTCTACACGGCCTGGTTTCCGCAGTGCTGCGCGCCGACCCTGATCACGCGCGACATGGGCGAGATGGCGGCCTTCCTGCGCGAGCAGCGCCGGATCGTCTGCAAGCCGCTCGACGGCATGGGCGGACGCTCGATCTTCGTGCTCGGCGAGGGTGACCCGAATGCCCGCGTGGTGTTCGAGACTCTCACCGACCATGGCCAGCGCTTCGCGCTGGTGCAGCGCTACATCCCCGACATCGTCGAGTCGGGCGATGCACGCGTGCTGCTCGTCGACGGCGAGCCGGTGCCGTACGCGCTCGCCCGCATACCTTCGGCCCAGGATCATCGGGGCAACCTCGCCGCCGGCGCGACCGGGGTCCCCCGCCCGCTCAACGATCGCGACCGCTGGCTCTCGCGCGAGATCGGCCCGGCGCTCGCCGCGAAAGGCATGCTGTTCGTCGGGCTCGACGTGATCGGTGGGTTCGTGACCGAGATCAACGTCACGAGCCCCACCGGGATCCGCGAGCTCGACAAGCAGTGTGGTACCCGCATCGGGGAGCTGCTGATCGCCGCCGTCGAGCGGCACCTCGCGGCCCGGCCGCGCCGTGCGAGCCTGGCGGCGGCCGCGGCGGCGGGAGGCTGAGGGGCACCCACGCGATGGCACGGCGAGCGCTCAAACTTCGGGAAGGCCAGGCGCCGGTCTGGGACCGGCTGCTGACCATGCTGTTCCTCGCGGGGCTCCTGCACGGACTCGTCATTCTCGGGCTCACCTTCAGCGCCAGCGCGGGCGAGGGAGGGAGCGCCCCCGGACTCGAAGTGCTCCTGACCTCGGATGAGCTTCCGGAGGCGGACAAGAACCCCTCCGCCACGTACCTCGCGCAACGCACTCAGCTCGGCTCGGGCAACACCCGCGAGGCGGTGGCGCCGCACAATCGCTCCTCCACCGTGCCGAAGGCGAGGCACGCCGGTAGGCCAGACGGCAACTCCCTCGAGGCGAGCAACGGCAGGGCGGGAAGCCGGGACGAGCGGGTTCTCACCACCGTCGCCTGGAACACCGACGTGCGTTATGTCGCCGACGAGGGCAGCCTCGGCGCCATGCGCGAGCGGCCGCTGCTGGTCGAGGAGCCCCCGGCGGCGCAGCCGGGACCGCGGGATGAAGAGGGCCCCGCCAAGCTCCGGGGACCTGAGCGCGACGAGCTGTGGATCACTCCCGATACGCGGGCGGCGACGCTCGCCCCCTACCTCGATGCCTGGCGGCGCAAGGTTGAGCGCGTCGGCACGATCAACTATCCGTCCGCGGCCCGCGGGGCGCCAGCGCAGGCGAGCCCGGTCGTCGAGGTGGGCATCGCCGCGAGTGGCGCCCTCGACCGAGTGCTCATCCGTCGCTCGAGCGGCAACCCCGAGCTCGATCAGGCCGCGCTCGCGATCCTCAAGCTCGCCAGCCCTTTCGACCCGTTTCCGGCCGAGCTGGCCGCGCAGTACCGCGTGCTGCGCTTCGCCTACGAGTGGCAGTTCGTCGGCGGGCGCGTCGGGCACGGCACGCTGTCAACCGTTCCTTGAGACTCGCCCTTTCCATGCCCATACTGGAGGCATGGGCGGCAAGCACAGCTCGACGCGCGCCAGCGCCCCCTCCGCCGATGAGCCCCGGGACGGCGAGAAGACTCCGCTCGCCGACGCCGTGGGGGGAAGCCTCACGAACCACCTGCTGATCGCGATGCCGCAACTCGCCGACCCGAACTTCGCCCAGACGGTCGCGCTCATCTGCGAGCACACCGACAAGGGCGCGCTCGGCATCGTTCTCAACAAGCCCCTGCCCATGAGGCTCTCGGACGTGCTGTCGCAGATGAAGCTCGAGCCCTCGAGCGAGCACATCGCGGCGCAGCCGGTGCTGCGCGGCGGGCCGGTACACACCGACCGCGGCTTCGTGCTGCATCGCCCCGGCGGGCAGTGGGATCACACCCACAAGGTGTCCGACAGCATCCAGGTGACCACCTCGCGCGACGTGCTCGCGGCCATGGCGCGCGGCGAGGGCCCCTCGGATGCCTTCATCGCGCTCGGCTACGCCGGCTGGGAGTCCGGGCAGCTCGAGCGTGAGTTGCGCGACAACGCCTGGGCCTCGATGCCGGTGGATCCACGCGTGGTGTTCGAGCTGCCGTTCGAGGAGCGCTGGGCCGGCGCCTGGCGGCTGCTCGGCATCGACGTCGAGCGCCTCAGCCCCGAGGCCGGCCATGCCTGAGCCACCCCGCGAAATTGCGCTTCGCGATATCGGCGGAGAATCACCGCCCGACAAGAAGCGCAATTTCGCGGGGACCCCGGTGGCATGATCCGCGCCCACACCGTCCTCGCTTTCGACTTCGGACTCAAACGCATTGGCATCGCCAGCGGCGACACGCTGACCCGGCAGGCGGCTCCACGCCCCGCCGCGGCGTTCGGTCGTGCCGGTCCCGACTGGGAGCGGATCGCGCGCGAGGTCCGCGCGCTCGCGCCCGAGCTCCTGGTCGTAGGGGCCCCGTATAATGCCGCCGGCGGCGAGGGGGAGTTGAGCGCTGCGGTGCGCGCTTTCGCTGCCGAGCTCGAACGCCGCTTCTCACTGCCCGTGACTCTGGTCGATGAGCGCTTCTCCTCGCTCGAGGCGGGCGCGGCGCTGAAAGAGCGCCGCGCGAGCGGGCAGCGGCGGCGGCGCATCGGGCGCGCCGACGTCGACAGCGCCGCGGCGGCGGTGATTCTGGCGCGCTGGTTTGCGGGCGAGGGCGAGGTGCGATGACGGAACAGCTGCGAAGCGATGGGTCGCTCCGCCACCTGCTGACGCTCGAGGGGCTGTCGCGGCAGCAGCTCGAGCGGCTGCTCGAGCGCTCGCAGAGCTTCGTCCGCCCGCTCGGAGCCAGGCCTGCGATGAGCCGCACGCTCGAGGGAGCCACGGTCGCGAACCTCTTCACCGAGCCCTCCACGCGCACGCGAGTCTCCTTCGAGCTGGCGGCCAAGCGGCTCGGGGCGCAGGTGGTCAATCTCGAGGTGCAGCTGTCGTCCCGCGTCAAGGGCGAGAGCATGCTCGACACCGTGTATACGCTGCAGGCGCTGCACGTGGATGCGTTCGTGATCCGCGACGCGGAGGCCGGCGTTCCGGCGCTCGTGGCCGAGCACGTCGCCCCGCACGTGAGCGTGCTGTCGGGGGGCGAAGCGGACGTGTCACACCCCACCCAGGGGCTGCTCGATGCGCTCACGGTGTACCAGCGCAAGGAGCGTTTCGAGGGGCTCACCGTCGCCATCGTCGGCGACATCCGCCATTCACGCGTCGCGCGCTCCGCCTGGCATGCGCTCGCCACACTCGGAGTGAGCGACCTGCGCCTCATCGCGCCGCCTCCTCTCATGCCGGACGGGGGCGAGTTCCCGGGCTGTGCGCGCCACACGCAGCTCGCGACGGGCTTGAAGGGCGCGGACGTCGTCATGATGCTGCGCATCCAGAAGGAACGCATGGGGCGCGGAGACCTGCCCGACGGCGAGCGCTACTTCGCCGCCTGGGGGCTGACGCGCGAGCGGCTGGCGCTGGCGCGCCCCGACGCCATCGTGATGCATCCGCAGCCGATGAACCGCGGCATCGAGATCGCCTCCGACGTGGCCGACGGGCCGCAGTCGGCCATCCGCGACCAGGTGCGCAACGGCGTCGCCGTGCGCATGGCGGTGCTCGAGGAAGTGCTCGGCTCGCGCGGCGCACCTCGCGTGACGGGCAGCAGATGAGCTCAGGCGTCCGCGGCACGATCTTCCTCGAAAAAGCGCGCGTCATCTCCCAGCTGGCCTACGACGCGGAGCAGTTCGTGCTGCGCCTCGGGGCGCCCAAGTGCGCCGCGCACGCCGGGCCCGGCACCTTCGTGCACCTGCGGTGCGATGCGGCGCTGCCGATGCGCCGGCCGCTGTCGATCATGCGCGTGGACGCGCGCGCGGGATGGATCGAGCTGCTCTACAAGGTGATGGGACCGGGGCTGCACGCGCTCGCCTCGCGCCAGGCGGGCGACGAGCTCTCCGTGCTGGGGCCGATCGGCCAGCCGTTCATGCCGCACCCGCAGCGGCCGCGCCGGCTGTTGCTCGGCGGCGGTGTCGGGATTCCGCCCATGGTGTTTCTCGCCGAGCGACTGCTCGATGCCGGCGAGGCCGCCGTGAAGCCGCTCGTGCTCATGGGCTCGGAGGTGCCGTTCCCGTTTCGCACCCGACCCTCCACCCTCATCGTGCCGGGGATCCCCGCCGGAACCATCGCGTGCATGCCGCTGCTCGAGGAATGGGGTGTGCC
>Ga0209350_1000187_pt1 | contig 40390 bp, 37 predicted proteins | sample GraSoi013_2_20cm_2_FD_185822 | JGI IMG/M metagenome (GOLD analysis project Ga0209350, IMG submission 185822) | Grasslands soil microbial communities from the Angelo Coastal Reserve, California, USA - Sample 09_27_2013_2_20cm (SPAdes) (version 2) | ecosystem: Environmental > Terrestrial > Soil >...
CAACCACGAGCGCCCGCACCAGGCTCTGAACATGCACTACCCGGCCGAGCTCTACAGGCCTTCCACCCGCCCCTACACGGGCCTGCCTGCGCTCGAATATCCCTTCCACGATCGCACCGTCATCGTCACGCAATGTGGGCGCCTGTGCTTCGGCGGCCGCAAGATCAACCTCAGCCAGGTCTTTGCCGGTCAGGCCGTCGGCGTTAGGGAAGTCACCGATCACATCTGGCTGATCAGCTTCATGCACTACGATCTGGGCTTCTTCGACGATCAGTGCACCCGCGTCGAATGTGCCCCCAATCCCTTCAGTGCTAAGGTGTCAGCGATGTGCCCGGTATAAATCGTCAGCGATGTGACCGGAAAGGACCTTGAAAAGCTGGTCGGAGCGCCGAGATTTGAACTCGGGACCCCTTGCACCCCATGCAAGTGCGCTACCAGGCTGCGCCACGCTCCGACACGATTGTTCTTATTGAAAAGCCGCATGCGGCTGGGGACTCGCCGCGCGCAATCTTAATAATACGCCGTTTGTGGGAATGCGGCGCTCAGCGCCGCAGCACCTTCATCAGCTCTTCGAGCTCGACGCGCACCTGCCGGACAATCTGCTGGCTCTGCGTAACGTCGGTGCGCGCCTCTTCGCCGGTCAGCTTGTTTCGCGCCCCGCCTATGGTGAAGCCCTGGTCGTATAGGAGGCTCCGGATCTGGCGGATGACGAGCACGTCTTGGCGCTGGTAGTAGCGCCGGTTGCCGCGCCGCTTGACCGGCTTGAGCTGCGGGAATTCCTGCTCCCAGTAGCGCAGCACGTGCGGCTTGACGCCGCACAGCTCACTCACCTCTCCGATGGTGAAGTACCGCTTGCCCGGAATAGGCGGCAGCTGGGCGTTACTCTTTGGCTCCAACATAGGCTTCGACCCGTGCCTTCAGTTTCTGGCCTGGGCGGAAAGTCACCACGCGCCGGGCGCTGATCGGTATCTCTTCTCCGGTCTTGGGATTGCGGCCCGGGCGCTGGTTCTTGTCGCGCAGGTCGAAGTTCCCGAAGCCGGATAGCTTCACCTGCTCGCCCCCCGACAGCGCGGCCCGCACCTCCTCGAAGAAAAGATCGACCAGCTCGCGCGCTTCTCTCTTGTTCAACCCGAGCTGGTTGAACAGCGCTTCCGCCATCTCCGCTTTGGTTAAAGCCATTTCTTTATTCTCGAATTCTTGCGTTCAGTTTCTCACGCAAGTCCGCCACCACGGACGCCATGATGCGCTCCACATCGTCGTCCGTAAGAGTGCGAGAAATATCCTGAAAAATCAAGCCTAAAGCGACGCTTTTTCGACCATGTTCGAGCCCGGGGCCGCGATACACGTCGAAAATGCGGAGACCACGCAGGAGGTTTGAGGCCGCCAAGGTTACACGCTCGGCCAGGGTACTTAAAGTCACCGATTCATCGACCACCACCGCGAGGTCGCGACGCACCTGTGGAAAGCGCGAGATCTCCTGGTAGGCGGGACGCTTGACAGCGAGCGCCGAGTCGACATCGAGCTCGAAGAGCACTGGCGGATATGTAAAATCCAGCGCCTGCACCAGAATGGGATGCAGCTCGCCGATCCAGCCCACTTCCCGCCCGCAGCGCAGCACACGCGCTGCGCGTCCCGGGTGTAGCGCGGAATGCGGGCCCGCTTCGAATTTGAACGACTCCGCCTGTCCGGTGGCGGTAAAGAGCGCTGCGAGGTCGCTCTTGACATCGTAGAAGTCCGCGGCGCCCCGCATCTCCTTCGGCACGCCCCACTGCTCGGGGAGACGGGCTCCGCTCACCACTGCCGCGAGCGTGTCGATCTCGCGCGTCGACGCCCCATCGATTTGGAAGCGCGTGCCATGCTCGAAGAGCCGGATGCGGTCCTGCTGTCGGTGCTGGTTCTCGAGCGCCGCGTGCAGGAGCCCCGGCCAGAGCGACACGCGCATGACGGAGAGATCGCTCGCGATCGGATTCGAAAGCGCCAGGGCCGGCCGGTCCGGGAACAGCCGTTGCTGCAGGGCCGGATCGACGAAGGCGTAAGTGATCGCTTCCTGGTAGCCGCGTTGCGCGAGCACGGCCAGCACGGATTCCTCCGCGGGGCGTTCCCCAGGTAGTGGCCGAAAGCGCTGCGGCTCGAACGCATCCGCCTCCGGAATGGCCTCGAAGCCTACGATGCGGGCGACCTCCTCGATGAGGTCCGCCTCGATGGCGATGTCGAAGCGATACGAGGGAGGCGTGACCTCCCAGCCGTCCGCCCTTGGCGTGGTCTGCATCTCGAGACCTTCGAGCGTGCGCTGCACGCGCTCGTCGGGGAGCGACGCACCGAGAAGACGCGCAAGCTGCTTTCGGCGCAGCGTCACCGGCGGGCGCTTCGGCAGATGCGCGGCGGAGTCAGTCACCTCGATGGGACCTGCGGTGCCGCCCGCGATGGGCGCGAGCAGGGCGATCGCCCGTTCGATAGCGCGGCCCTGTAGCGCAAAATCGACGCCGCGCTCGAAGCGCTGGCTGGCGTCGGTCTGCAGGCCGAGCCGGCGGGCGCGCCCGAGGACGGCATTGGGCGCGAAGTACGCCGACTCCAGGAACACGTCGCTCGTCTCCGCGCTCACCGCGGTGTGCAAGCCTCCCATGACGCCCGCGAGCCCCACCGCCCGCTCCGCGTCGGTGATGAGAAGCACGTCGCTCTGCGCCTCAATTGTCTTGCCGTCGAGGAGCATTACGCGCTCACCGTCCCGCGCCAGGCGCACCCGGATCCCGCCCTTGAGCTTTCTGAGATCGTAGGCGTGCATCGGCTGGCCGAGCTCGAGCATCACGTAGTTGGTGACATCCACTACCGGACTTATGGAGCGCACGCCCGCGCGGCGCAGACGCTCGCGCATCCAGAGCGGAACCGCCGCGCGATTGTCGACGCCGCGCAGGATGCAGCCTGCGAAGCGAGGACAAGCCGCCGGAGCCTCGAGCTTCACCGGGAAGCGCTCCGCGTGTCCGGCGGGCGCGCGGGCGATGCCAGGACCCGTGACCTTGGTGCCGGCGAGCGCCGCCACCTCGCGCGCAACGCCCAAGATCGAGAGCACGTCGCCCCGATTGGGCGTCACGCTGAGGTCGAGCACCGCCTCATCGAGATCGAGGTATTCACGCAAAGAGCGGCCGAGCGGCGCATCCGGCGGCAGCTCGAGAATTCCGCTCGAGGCCTCGGCGAGTCCGAGCTCCTTCGCGGAAGCGAGCATGCCCTGCGATTCCACGCCCCGGAGCTTCGCCGCCTTGATGGCGAGATCACCGGGGAGATGCGCGCCGACCGAGGCGAGTGCGCTCTTCAGGCCCGCGCGCGCGTTGCTCGCGCCACACACAATCTGAAGCGGTGGACCGCTGCCGGTCGAGACCCGGCACACACGGAGCTTATCCGCCTGCGGATGAGGCTCGGCGGCGAGGATCTCGGCCACCACCACGCCGGAGAAAGGCGGCGCAGCGAGCGTGAGCGCTTCCATCTCGATGCCGGCCATGGTGAGCCGTGTGCCGAGCTCGGGCGCCCCCCACGGAATCTTCACCCACTCGGTGAGCCACGAGTACGGGGCTTTCATGCGCCGAAGCTCCCGAACTGCCGCAGGAAACGCAGGTCGTTCTCGAAGAAGAGGCGCAAGTCGTTCACCCCATACCGGAGCATCGCCAGCCGGTCGATGCCCGCTCCGAAGGCATAGCCGGTGTAGCGCTCCGGATCGACGCCGCTTGCGCGCAGCACGTTCGGGTGCACCATGCCGCAGCCCGAGATCTCGAGCCACCCGGTGTGTTTGCAGGTGCGGCAGCCCTTGCCGTCGCAGAACACGCACGACATGTCGACCTCGGCCGAGGGCTCGGTGAACGGGAAGAACGAGGGGCGGAGCCTCATTGCGAGGTCGCGCTCGAAAAAGGCTTGCAGAAAGCCGTGCAGCACCGCCTTCATGTTGGCGAAGTTGATGTTCTCACCGACCGCGAGACCTTCCAGCTGATGGAACATCGGCGAGTGGGTCATGTCGGAATCGCAGCGATAGACGCGCCCGGGCGCGATGACCGCGAGCGGTGCGCCGCGCTCGCGAAGTGCCCGGATCTGCACCGGCGAGGTGTGGGTGCGCAGCAGCCGCCCGTCGGGGAAGTAGAACGTATCGTGCATCGCCCGTGCGGGATGATCGGGCGTGAAGTTGAGCGCCCCGAAATTATGGAAGTCGTCCTCGATCTCGGGTCCCGAGGCGACATCGAACCCGGCGCGGCGGAAGAGCGTCTCGATGCGCAGCCGTGCCTTGGTCACGGGATGCAAGCCCCCCAGCTCCTCGCCCCGGCCGGGCAGGGTCACATCGATCCGTCCCGCCCCAAGGCGCCGCTCGATCTCCTCACGCCCGAGCGTCTCGCGGCGCGCCTCGATCGCCGCCTGGAGGCGCTCCTTAGCTTCGTTGATGAGGGCCCCAGCCGCGGGCCGCTCGGCCGCGCTGAGCGCGCCCAGGGATTTCAGGCGCTCGGTGAGCGTCCCCTTCTTGCCGAGCCAGCGGACGCGCGTCTCCTCGAGCGCGGCGAGATCGGTGGAGCGGGCGACCTCCTCGAGCGCCTGCCGGGTGAGGGCCGTCAGGTCTGCCAAGACCGACCCCGCGCCTCAGCTGATACCGAGAGCGGTCTTGGCCTGCTGCGCGATCGCGCCGAACGCCGCGTTGTCGTGCACCGCAATGTCGGCGAGCACCTTGCGGTCGATCTCAACGCCGGCCTTGTTGAGGCCGTTGATGATGCGGCTGTAGGTGAGCCCGTGCAGGCGCGCGGCCGCATTGATGCGCGCTATCCACAGTGCGCGGAACTCGCGCTTGTTCTGTCTGCGGTCCCGGTAGGCGTACTGCCCCGCCTTGATCACGGCCTGCTTGGCCGCCCGGTAGACCTTGCGCCGGGCGTTGTAATAGCCCTTCGCCTTGCCGAGAACCTTCTTGTGACGGCGTCCAGCCGTCACGCCACGCTTCACTCGTGCCATGGTAGTGCCCGCTTCGCTTTCGAACGTTTACTTGTGATAGGGGAGAAGCTGCTCGAGGCGGCCGACATCGGTGTCGTGCACGAGACTCGAGCCGCCGGAGCGCGCCTGGCGTTTGACCTTGCGGTCCTTGTGGCCGAGATTGTGGCGGCGATGGGACGCGTAGCGCTTGAAGCCCTTGGCGGTCTTACGAAAGCGCTTGGCCGCGGCCCGGTTAGTCTTCAACTTGGGCATCGACTTGACTCCTCATTGTGTAGCCCCGTTCGCAGGGTACCTGTCGGCACCCACTGCGGGCGAACGCGCGTGCCAAGCCTCGCGGCCCGACTCCGTGCGCTACTTCTTTTTCGGTGCAAACACCATGACCATCTGCTTGCCTTCCATGAGCGGGTTCTGCTCGATCACCGCGTGCGGGGCCAGATCAGCACAGACCCGATCGAGGAGCTTGCGCCCGAGGTCCTGGTGCACCATCTCGCGGCCGCGGAACCTCAAGGTGACCTTGGCCTTGTCGCCCTCGGTGAGGAAGCGGGTCAGGTTACGCAGCTTGATCTTGTAATCCGCCTCTCCCGTGCCGGGACGAAATTTCACTTCCTTGACCTGAATCTGCTTCTGCTTGCGCTTCGCGGAGTGGGCTTTCTTGTTCTGCTCGAACAGGAACTTCCCGTAATCCATGATGCGCACCACCGGAGGCTCGGCGGTCGGCGACACCTCGACCAGATCGAGCTCGGCGGCGGAGGCCATCTGCAGCGCCTCGAAGCGGGACATGACCCCGGCCTGCGACCCGTCGGCCGCGATCACGCGAAGCTGCGGTGCGTTGATCTCCTCGTTGCGCCGCACCCGCTTTGTTGCACTAGCGATTCGTCAACCCTCCCACACCTTGCGTCCGCGGCTGTTGAGCTCGACGCGGAGACCTTGGGCGAACGTCTCCGGGCTCGTCGTGCCCAGGTCCTTGCCGCTTCGTGTACGCACTGACAAGAGATTAGCGGCCACTTCCTTGTCGCCCGCCACCAGCAGATACGGAACACGCCTCAGCGTGTGCTCGCGAATCTTAAAGCCGACCTTCTCGTTGCGCAAGTCGGACTCGACGCGAAGGCCCTGATTTTTCAGGGTTTCCGTAACGCGAAGGACATATTCATCCTGCCGCTCCGTGATGCCGATCACGACCGCCTGTACCGGCGACAGCCAGGCTGGGAGTTTCCCCGCGTGATGCTCGAGCAGGATCGCTAAAAAGCGCTCGAGCGAGCCGAACATCGCGCGATGCAGCATCACAGGGGTCCGCTTGGCGCTGTGCTCGTCGATATAGTACGCCCCGAGCCGCTCGGGCATGTTGAGGTCCACCTGCAGCGTCCCGCACTGCCAGTCGCGGCCAATCGCGTCCCGGAGGACGAACTCGAGCTTCGGTCCGTAGAAAGCGCCCTCCCCCTTGTTCAGGGTGTACTCGATCCCCGCGGCACTCGAAGCCGCCTTGAGAGCCGCCTCCGCGCGATCCCAAATGGCGTCGTTCCCGACCCGCTTCGGGGGGCGGTCCGCGTACTTGATGCGCACGTCCTCGAAGCCGAAGTCGCGGTAGATGTCCAGGATCAGCCTGGTAATGGCCACCGATTCGGAGGTGATCTGATCCTCGGTGACGAATACGTGGCCATCGTCCTGGGTGAAGGCCCGAACGCGCATCAGGCCATGGAGAGCCCCCGAGGGCTCGTAGCGGTGCACCTTGCCGAACTCTGCGAAGCGCACCGGGAGCTCCCGGTAGCTGCGCAACCCGTGCTTGAAGATCTGCACGTGGCCCGGGCAGTTCATGGGCTTGATGGCGTAGAGCCGCTCGTCCGGGGTCTTGGTGAGATACATGTTCTCGCCGAACTTCTCCATGTGGCCCGACTGCCGCCAGAGCTCCGCGTCCATGAGCTCCGGGGCGCTCACCTCCTCGTACCCGGCCGCGGCCTGCCGCTCGCGCATGTACCCAATGAGCGACTGGAACACGGTCCAGCCCCGCGGATGCCAGAACACCGCGCCCGGCGCCTCCTCCTGCAGGTGAAACAGGTCGAGGTCCTTGCCGATGCGGCGGTGATCGCGCTTCTCCGCTTCCTCGAGGCGCTTCAGGTGCTCCTCGAGCTGCTGCTTGTCAGGCCAGGCGGTGCCGTAGATCCGCTGCAGCATCTGGTTGCGCGAATCGCCACGCCAGTAAGCCCCCGCCACCTTGGTGAGCTTGAAGGCCTTGAGCTTGCCCGTCGAAGGCACGTGCGGTCCGCGGCACAGGTCGACCCAGTTGCCCTGCCCGTAGAGGCTGATCTCTTCCTTCCCGGGAATGGCAGCGATGATCTCCGCCTTGTAGAACTCGCCCAGGCCCTTGAAGTACTTCACGGCCTCATCGCGCGCCATGACGCGCCGCGTGACCTTCTGGTCGGCTCTCGCGAGCTCGGCCATCTTCGCTTCGATGGCGGCGAGATCCTCCGGCGTGAAGGGCCGCTGGTAGGCAAAGTCGTAATAGAACCCATCCTCGATGACCGGTCCGATGGTCACCTGGGCGTCGGGAAAGAGCTCCTTGACCGCCTGCGCCAGGAGATGGGCCGTCGAGTGGCGAATGATGTCGAGGCCCTCGGGGTCCCTGTCGGTCACGACCGCGAACGCGGCATCGTCGGCAATCACGTGGGAAGTGTCGACCAGCTTGCCGTTGACGCGCCCGGCGAGCGCCGCCTTGCGCAACCCCGGGCCGATCGCGGCCGCCACCTCGTCCACCGTCACCGGGTGGTCGAAGCGGCGCTGACTGCCGTCGGGCAAAGTGACAACGGGCATGGTCTGATCCAGTGTCGTTGCAAAATAAAGAGGGCGCTCCGCTCGTGTTTCCTTAGGGAGCGCCCTCTTCAGTATCTGGTAGGCGCGAGTGGGATCGAACCACCGACCACCACCATGTCAAGGTGATGCTCTACCACTGAGCTACGCGCCTGAAGAAAACATCCTGCGACGAGGGCGGCGAACGATACAAGAAGAGAGGCCTCGGGGGCAAGCTAATCCTTGATATTCCAAGCACTTACGTTTGGGTCACCGGGGAAGGGAATCCGAGCTCGAGCTGTTTGAGCTGCTCGATCTCGTCGCGAAGGCGCGCCGCGTCCTCGAACTCGAGGTTGCGCGCTCTTTTGTACATCTCCGTCTCGAGCCTCTTGATCTCCTTGACCAGCGCCTCGGGACGCAGGTCCGCGGGCGCGCGCGACTTGCCGCCGCGCTTCTGCGCGGGCGCCGGCGCCCCAGCCCGCGCGCCTTCCATGATGTCGGTGACCGCCTTCTGAATGCCGCGCGGGGTGATGCCGTGGCGGACGTTGTACTCGAGCTGCTTGCGACGGCGGCGGTTGGTCTCGTCGATCGCTCGCTGCATGGAGCCCGTCACACGATCCGCGTACATGATGGCGCGCGCATGGAGATTGCGCGCGGCGCGCCCGATGGTCTGGATGAGCGAGTTGTCCGAGCGCAGGAACCCCTCCTTGTCCGCGTCCAGGATCGCGACCAGCGCGACCTCCGGCAGGTCGAGTCCCTCCCGCAGCAGGTTGATCCCGACCAGCACGTCGAACTTGCCGAGGCGGAGATCCCGGATGATCTCGGTGCGCTCGACGGTCTCGATGTCGGCGTGGAGGTAGCGCACCCGCACGTCGTGCTCACTGAGGTAGTCGGTGAGGTCCTCCGCCATGCGCTTGGTGAGCGTCGTGATGAGCACCCGCTCCTCGCGCGCCGCGCAGAGTCTGATCTCGGAGAGCACATCGTCAACCTGGGTCGCGACCGGGCGTACCTCGACCTCGGGGTCCACGAGGCCCGTGGGACGCACCACCTGCTCGACCACCTGCGAGGAATGCTTCGCCTCGTAGCCACCCGGGGTCGCCGACACGAAGATCATCTGCGGCGCGAGCTGCTCCCACTCCTCGAACTTGAGCGGCCGGTTGTCGAGCGCGGACGGCAGCCGGAAGCCGTACTCGACCAGTACTTCCTTCCGTGAGCGGTCGCCCCGGTACATGGCCCCGAGCTGTGGGATGGTCTGGTGGCTCTCATCGACGATGAGCAGCGCCTTGCCCGGCAGGTAGTCGAACAGGCACGGCGGCGGCTCCCCGGGCGCGCGCCCCGAGAGGTAGCGCGAGTAGTTCTCGATCCCGGCGCAGTAGCCGACCTCCTTGATCATCTCAATGTCGAAGCGGGTGCGCTGCTCGAGCCGCTGTGCCTCGACCAGCCGCCCCGCCTCCCGCAGCTCCTGCAGGCGCACGCGCAGATCGTCGCGGATCTGGTCGACCGCGCCCACCAGCCGATCGCGCGGGGTGACGTAATGGGTGCCCGGATAGACCGTGAAGCGCGGCACCTTGCGGCCGATAGCACCGGTGAGCGGATCGAAGAGCGTGAGGGAGTCGATGGTGTCGTCGAAGAGCTCGACCCGCACCGCTTCGCGCTCGGATTCCGCCGGGAAGATGTCGATGACGTCGCCGCGCACCCGGTAGGTGCCCGGCGTGAGATCGAGCTCGTTGCGCGTGTACTGCATCTCGGCGAGGCGGCGCAGGAGCGAGCGCTGGTCGAGGCGGTCGCCACGCTTCAGGTGCAGCACCATCGCCAGGTACGCCTTGGGGTCACCGAGGCCATAGATGGATGAGACGGTCGCGACGATGATCGAGTCCGAGCGCTCGAGCAGCGCCTTGGTCGCCGAGAGTCGCATCTGCTCGATGTGCTCATTCACCGAGGCGTCCTTCTCGATGTACGTGTCGGACGAGGGGACGTAGGCCTCGGGCTGGTAATAGTCGTAATAGGAGACGAAGTACTCGACCGCACTGTGGGGAAAGAACCCACGAAACTCGCCGTAGAGCTGCGCGGCCAGCGTCTTGTTGTGCGCCAGAACCATCGTCGGGCGCTGCACGCGCTCGATGACGGCCGCCACGGAGAATGTCTTTCCCGATCCCGTCACACCAAGCAGCGTTTGGTGAGCGAGCCCCTCGTTCAAGCCCTCGACCAGCTTCTCGATGGCCTCGGGCTGATCGCCCGCGGGCGCGAAATCAGCTTCGAGCTTGAACGGTCGCTGCTCCACGAGGCCTCATTCTTCCCGGATTGGTCGAGCCGGACACAATCTCTTAATATAGCGGCGGCCCCCTGATTTAAAGCGAACTGCAGGAAATTCAGTGACGTTTTCGCTCTCACGGCGCGTGCAGCGCGTAAAGCCCTCCCCGACCCTCGTGGTGACGGCCCGCGCCGCGCGGCTCAAGGCCGAGGGGAAGGATGTGATCGGCCTTGGCGCGGGTGAGCCCGACTTCGACACGCCGACGCACATCGCGCAGGCGGGCGTCGCGGCCATCCGGTCCGGCTTCACGCATTACACCAACGTCGACGGGATCGATGAGCTGAAGGACGCAATCATCGCGAAATTCCAGCGCGATAATGGCCTCACCTACGGGCGCTCGCAGATCCTCGTGTCCTCGGGCGCCAAGCAGACGCTCTACAACCTCGTGATGGCGGTCATCGATCCGGGGGATGAGGCCATCGTTCCGGCGCCCTACTGGGTGTCGTACCCCGACATGGTGCTGCTCGCGGATGGGCTCCCGGTGATGCCCTTCGCCGGCATGGCCCAGGGCTACAAGATCACCCCGCGCCAGCTCGCCGCCGCGATCACCCCGCGGACGCGGCTGCTGCTGCTCAACAGTCCCTGCAATCCGACCGGTGCGGCCTACACGCGCGCCGAGCTCCGCGCGCTCGGCGAGGTGCTGCTCGAGCATCCGCGCATCCTCATCGGCACCGACGACATGTACGAGAAGATCTACTGGGAGCCGGAGCCCTTCTGCAGTCTCGTCACCGCGGTTCCCGAGCTCTATCCCCGCACCGTCACCGTCAACGGCGTCTCCAAAGCCTACGCCATGACGGGCTGGCGGCTCGGCTATTGCGGCGGACCGAAGGAAATCGTCACCGCGATGAGCACGATCCAGGGCCAGTCGACCACGAACGCCTGCAGCATTTCCCAGAAAGCCGCCGTCACCGCGCTCACCGCCGATCAGAGCTGCGTCGCCACGATGAACGCCGCCTTCAAGGAGCGCCGGGATTACGTGGTCCGGGGGCTGAATTCACTGCCGGGGGTGAGCTGCCTGCCCGGCTCCGGCACGTTCTACGCGTTTGCGGACGTGTCGCGCGCGATGACCGCCATGAACCTCCGCGACGATAGCGAGTTTGCCGAGATGCTCTTGAACGAAGCCGGCGTTGCGGTCGTGCCCGGCTCAGGCTTCGGCGCGCCCGGGCACGTGCGCATCTCTTTCGCGACCAGCATGCCGGTACTGGAGAAGGCGCTGGATCGCATCGGGCGTCTGCTGGTCGCGCGGGTCGACGCGGCCTGACGCTCACTCGCTTCGCGGCCGATGATCTGGTCGCTCCTCGCCGATGCCCTGGTCCTCGTCCACTTCGCCTTCACCGCGTTCGTCGTCTTCGGGGGATTTCTCGCGTGGCGATGGCGCTGGCTCCCCGCCCTGCACCTCCCTGCGCTCGCCTGGGGCTGCTGGGTCGAGGTCTCGCACAGCATCTGTCCGCTGACCCCGCTCGAGAATCACTTTCGCCAGCTCGGCGGCGAGGCGGGATACACCGGCGGGTTCCTCGCGCACTACCTGGTGGCCGTGCTCTACCCGCCCGGTCTCACCTGGCATATTCAGTGGCTGCTCGCCGGGTTGCTGGTGCTACTGAACGCCGCGGCTTACGGCCGTCTGCTCGCCCGGATGCGGTCCGAACGAGCGCAAGTTCCTTGACTATTTTCAGCCCCGTGCCGGAAAATTCGCGCCCTTCGCAAGACCCGCCCGTTCCCCGGTAGCTCAGCGGTAGAGCATCGGACTGTTAATCCGTTGGTCGTTGGTTCGATTCCAACCCGGGGAGCCACTACTTTATTTATCAGCGTGATAACGCTGATATTTAATGTCCCTTCTAGAGTGTTACACGCTCGAGCCGGCCACATTCTCTGGAAACGGCCCCAATGAGTAGCCCCATGCAAGCCCGGGCGCGGAAGTGCGCACACGATCGAGTTGACGACGGGCGCAGTGCCGCACGCCATCGTGCCAACCCCTTGAATTCGGATTAGCGACTCAGATGGGATCTTACACATCCTTTCTGCTATACTTCTTCACACATGGCGAAGCCGCCGCGTCAGGAGGACGAACTCGACCCGGAGAAATCTGTCCGAGACGAGTTCCATCCGAAGGGACGGAAAGGCGGCGTAGCAGTGCGCGTCCAAGCCGACTACTCGCGCTCGGGGCGACTATTGCGATATTCGATGGTACTGATCGACACCCCTAACACTGCGGCTGATAACGGCCGGGTTTTGGGATACGACAACTCGCATGGATATCACCATCGCCATTATCTGGGAAAAGTGGAACCTGTGGAGTTTGAATCCTATGAGAGCACGGAAAAGCGTTTCGAGGCCGAGGTCAGGCAGTACCTCGAAACGCATGAGCCTAAGCCGAGGACGTAAGATCCGAATCGGCATCGAGTCGATGGATCGTTTCTTTTCCCGCATGCGGGCTAACGCTCGTAAGCTGGACCGTGACGAAAGGCCGGCGCCAGGCCTGAACCTATCTTTCGAGGACCCGGCGGACTTCCTGGAAGTAATCACCCCGGCTCGTGTACGGCTTCTGCAGGAAATCAACCAGAAAGCGGTCCCCCTCTTCGCGCTCGCTGCTGCGCTGTCACGGGATCCGTCGGCGGTGAGAAGGGACGTGACGCTGCTCGAAAGCAAGCATCTCGTGAAGACTCGCAGAGTGTCGAACCCAGGGCACGGCGTACAGACAGTCGTCGAGAGAGCCGCTGCGTCCATCGAACTCGCGGCGACGGTGTGAAGTCCCCACGCCGCGCGCGAGCAGGTCGATGCGATCATCGCACCGCGATGCAAATAATTTATGGCCCTCGGCGACACTATCTACGTATTCGACATCGAGCTTGCGAACTCCGACAGCAGCGTCTACGAGTCGTTGAGGATTCGCGTGGCCCGTCATCCGTCAGAGACGCCGGAGCACATGTTGACGCGGGTGCTCGCCTATTGTCTCGAGTACACCGAAGGGATCGCGCTTTCGAACGGATTGTCCGAGCCTCACGAGCCGGCGATCGCGGTGCGCGACCTGACGGGGGTGTTGAAAGCGTGGATTGATGTCGGCGCCCCGGACGCGATGCGGCTGCATCGGGCGAGCAAGGCGGCGCCGCGCGTAGCCGTTTATGCGCACAGGGATGCCTTGCACTTTGCGGCAGGGCTTCGCGGGGAGCGGATCCATCGCATCGAGGCGCTCGAACTCTACGCAATGGACTTCGATTGGCTCTCAGATCTCGCGCAACGGCTGCAGCGCCGAACGCACTTCACGCTGACGGTGTCTGAACGGCATTTGTATCTCTCGCTCGGTGAAGAGACGCTTTCGGCCGTCGTCAACCGAATTCCCCTTGGGCAGTAGAGACCCTCCCTCTCCGCTTGTGAAACGAGCCCGCGGATCCGCACCGACGGCCTCTTAGGAATTGCATGAAATCGCAGTCCCCTGGGCACACCCAGAAGAGCGCCCGAGACACGGCGAGCACTACCTCAATGAGTTGCGTCGAAGCCGGATCGGGAACACAAGATGTCGGGGGATTTTTCGTCCCTCGCCCCGCGGTGACGACTTGGCGCTCCGCACCGAATGATTCGCAGCCCGAGCGAGCGGCCCGCAGGCCGCCCAGAGGTCGCCTTGGGGCTGATTCAAGCCACGACGCTGGCACTGGCTACTCCCTATGCCGGCGTGCATCGCGTGCGCTACCCTGCCTGTACTATGCGCCTCCTGCTCGTCACCCCCCCGATGATCCAACTGAATACTCCGTATCCCGCGACGGCGTATCTCATGGGCTTTCTGCGCCTGCACGCAGCCGACCTCGGGCTCGAGCTGACACAAGCCGACGCCTCGCTCACGTTATTCTTGCGACTCTTTTCAGGCCCGCTCCTCGCGCGCGCGGCCGATGTTCTCAGCCAGCGCGTGCGGACCGCCGGAAAGCGTGGCCCGGTGCCGCCGTCGATCGCTCACTTTCTTAAGCATGTCAAGCTTTACGTCGACACTGTGGGGCCGGCCATTCGGTTCCTGCAACGTCGCGATCCGAGCTTGGCATTTCGTATCGTCGGGCGCGCGTTTCTTCCCGAAGGGCCGCGCTTCGAGCATTTGAGCCCGCCTCCCACGGGCAAGCATGCGGCGTTCGACGAGCAGCTGCTGTCCGCGTTCGGCACCCTAGGCACGACGGAACAGGCTCGTTACCTCGCGAGCCTGTACATCGACGACCTCGCCGACGTTTGGCGGGTCGGGATCGACCCACGCTTCGAGCTCGTGCGCTATGGCGAGCGACTCGCCGCAAGCGCCACCTCGTTCGAACCGCTGCACGAGGCGCTGACGGGCGAGCCCACACTCGTCGACACAACGCTCGACGAGCTCACGCGCGAGTTAATTACGCAATCACCTGACGTCGTCGCCGTGACCGCGCCGTTTCCCGGCAATGTCTACGGCGCATTTCGCATGGCGCGCACGATCCGCGCGGCTGCACCGAACGCAACGCTGATTCTCGGCGGCGGCTGGGTCAACACGGAGCTCCGTTCGCTGCGCGATCCGCGCGTATTCGACTACTTCGACTACATCACTCTCGATGACGGCGAGCGGCCTCTACTGAATCTGCTGATCCGACTGCGGGGCCGCCAAGCAGCGCTCGTGCGCACGTATGTGCGCAAGGGCACGGAGGTCGTGCTCGACAACGATCTAACCCAGCATGACATTCCACAACGCGATACGGGCATTCCGACCTACGACGGCTTGCCGCTCGGTCAATACGTATCCGTCATGGAAATGCTAAACCCGATGCATCGCTTCTGGTCGGACGGCCGCTGGAACAAGATTACGCTGGCGCACGGCTGCTATTGGAAGAAATGCGCGTTCTGCGACGTCTCGCTCGACTACATCGGTCGTTACGATCGGCCGGGCGAGGACATCGTCATGCAGCGCATTCGAGCGCTGATCGCGGAGACGGACGAGACCGGCTTCCACTTGGTCGACGAGGCCGCGCCGCCGGCAGGCATGCGTGCACTCGCAAAGCGCCTCATCGACGAGAAACTCAGCATCACGTGGTGGGGCAATATTCGTTTCGAGAAAGCCTTCACGCCCGAGCTGTGCCGTCTGCTCGCCGCAGCCGGCTGCGTCGCCGTGAGCGGCGGGCTCGAAGTGGCGTCGGATCGATTGCTCGAGCTCATGCAGAAAGGCGTCACCGTCGAACAAGTGGCGCGCGTGACTCGCGCGTTCAGCGATGCGGGCATCATGGTGCACGCGTATTTGATGTATGGCTTCCCGACGGAGACCGCACAGGACACGATCGACGCGCTCGAGCGCGTGCGTCAGCTTTTCGCGGCCGGCTGCATCCAATCGGCGTACTGGCATCGCTTCGCGGCGACGGCGCACTCACCAATAGGTCTGCATCCCGAGGAATACGGCATCACACTGCGACCGCCACGAACCGTTACGTTTGCACATAACGACATTGAGTTCGACGACTCCGTAGGCACGGATCATGACTTCTTAGGCAGCGGCTTGCGCAAGGCTCTTTACAACTACATGCTCGGCCTCGGCCTCGATGCCGACGTGCGTGAGTGGTTCGAGCCGCGCCCGGAAGGCCGTCGGCGCGGCGCCCGGCGTCACGGTCGCCGCGGTTCGCTTCTTGCCGTGCCGGCCACAACCGTGCCGCCGGACTTAATCGAACGCCTTCTCGGCTAGTTCACGCGTGCTGATCGCTTTCAACAAACCGTTCGGTGTCATCTGCAAGTTTCGCCCTGAACCCGGCTGCCGCACGCTTGCCGATTATATCAACGTCGCAAACGTGTACCCCGCGGGCCGCCTCGATACCGACAGCGAAGGATTGCTGCTGTTGACGGACGATGGCGCGTTGCAGGCACGCATCGCGAATCCGCGTCATAAGCTCGCGAAGATCTATTGGGCGCAAGTCGAAGGCGCCCCGACCGAGGCGGCACTCACCCAGTTGCGTAACGGCGTAGACCTTGGGGATTTCAAGACGGAACCTGTCGGTGCACGACTCATCGATGAGCCTAGTAACCTTTGGTCGCGCGATCCACCGATCCGCTATCGCGCCAAGATTCCGACGGCGTGGCTGGAACTCACGCTGCGCGAAGGCAAGAACCGTCAGGTTCGCCGTATGACGGCGCGCGTTGGCTTCCCAACGTTGCGATTGGTGCGGGCAGGTATTGGGCCGGTCAGTGTGCACGGCTTGGCGCCTGCTGCGTGGCGTGAGATCGACGCGGCGGCGCCGTGGGCCATTACCTAACTTGACCCAACGAGTATCTCGGGGCGTCGGCGCGTGCAAGCTAACCAGGCCACCAGCTACTGCCACACCACATCGCTGCGTGTCTCACGCAATAACACCGCGGCGCGCGTGAGCGGCTCAGGGCTTCTTCTTTTGCGACTCTTCCTTCTGGCCCGTCACAGCAGCGGCAACACCGTCCGCGAAAGTATTCTCGATATCGTCCATAGACGTTGCGGACCCATAAATGCCACCCCAAGCGAACGTTTTCTGAAGTTGGAACTCCCCGACGAGGGCGTGTTCGGGCATCTGGTAAATAGTTATCGTGCCATCAATGTGGATCTGGCCTAAACCTGCAAGCATGGCTCGCGCGAACGCGTTACCCTTCTCATAACGAGTGAGGTGCAGATCGACTTCATAGGTGCGGGCCGCGACATCCGCAGCTGGCGCGTTGGTCGCCTTGCGGGATTCGATTCGCGCCTGGATCTTTTCAGAAAGTCGCTGCTGGTCAGCCTTCAGGATCTTCACCGTCTCAGCGGCGTCGACTTGAACCTTCGTCTGGTCGTTGAGGCTCACACGCGCCTTGGACTCGATCTCGTGTGTGAACTTCGCCTTCGGTACAGTGCCGGCGCAACCTGCTGCTGCCAGAAGAGTGAGAACGAGAATTGTGCTGCCGTACTGGCGTGCTTGCCCCATGGGAACCCCCTGTCAACGTGGACGAGTAGCGCTCCAACATGAAATTCTTGTACGGGTAAGGATACGGTTACGGTTCTGCGCGCGTCAAAGGGGGGCAAAGGACGTCTCAACTTGTATACTGACAGCGCACGTTTCGTGGGGTAGGAATCGGCGTAACTTCCGCGACGTTTCCGAAATTCCGGCTCTGATTCAACTACATACGAATTCGTTCGAGTCCAACCCGGGGAGTCACTAAAACAAGCACTTAGCTCCGCTTCTTCAGCCTCTACGGAGCCAGTTGTCTCCCGGCTGTTTCCCACTTTCGAGAGCCCCGCCAGCTCGGCGATCTTGTCGACCGAATCGTCCCGCGTGCGGCGCATCGCGTGTGTGCAGATCGGGAGCGTCGTGCGCTCACTGGCGTGTCCGAGGATTTCTTGGGCGCGCCTGAGCGGCACTCCCGCCTCATGCATGAGCGTGCCGGCCATGTGGCGCAGGTCGTGGAAGCGCAACGGCACCCAGATGGGACCGCGCGAGGGATGAGAGCTACGTGGCCGACGGCATACCCCGGGCACCCCCAGGTCTCGACATCGCCTCGAGCGCTGATGTGCGAAGCACGACTTCCAGCAGCTGCCTCACCAGCGCAGACTCATTGATCCCTTCGCGCCGCGCGAGCGCGCGCACGCGCGCCTTGGCCTCCGAACTCACACGACACGTGATGTAAGCGTCCGCGGTCATGAGTGCGATGATGCAACGGAAAAATAGCGTTGCCAATCCTGCATTCGACCGATTTTACCCCAATACTCACGAAAGTTTTTGTTGTTTTGTGAGTCTATGTGCTGTCAGGATGCGCGCTGATACGCGGTGTGATGTGTTAGGTCAAAAAACTAATACGCCAAGCAGCAGGAGAGCGGCCTTGAAAATCCTCATCGAGATCATCGGATGGGCGGCGGCAGCGATGATGTTGTCAGCGTACGTGCTGCTGACGACTGGCCGACTCAGTTCGAGCTCTGCGTACTACCAATGGCTCAACGTGCTCTCAGGCGCCGGCTTCATCATCAACAGCGGATGGAACGGAGCGTACCCGTCCGCGTTCCTCAATCTCATCTGGATGGGGATTGGACTCTATGGTGTCGTCCGAGGCGCTCGCTTGCGACCCGGCCCCGCCGCCTAAGACGCCCGTGCTAGGTGCGTAACGGACTGGAGGCGTCGTCCTGCGAGTCGCTCTGAGTCAGCGTCCCAGTGCTCACGGGCTCCAATGCGAATAGCGAGCGTGCGATGCAGAGAGCAAGCAGCGCGCCCACGAGCTGGGCGGCAATGAAGGCCCCGACGTCGACCGGGCGGATGCCGGCGAAAGTGTCGGACAGGGACCGAGCAATCGTGATCGCCGGATTGGCAAACGAAGTGGACGCCGTGAACCAGTAGGCCGCGCCGATCCAGGCTGCGACCATCCACGGCGCGTCCTGCCCGCGGCGGTGTCCGAGGATCACGAGCAGGAGTCCGAACGTCGCGACCGCTTCAGCGAGCCACTGCGCGGCCCCGGTTCGGACGCGGCCCGAGCTCTGCAGCAACGGCAGCCCGAACATGGCATGGGCGAGAGCTGCGCCGAGACAGCAACCGAGAACCTGGAGCAGTGCGTACGCGCCCGCCTCGCCCCAAGGGAGAGCGCCACGCAGCGCCTGGACAAGCGACACCGCCGGATTGAAATGAGCTCCACTCACCGGCCCCAAAAGGGCGATCAGCGTGGCGAGCACGGCGACCGTCGCCCCGGTATTGGCGAGCAAGGCGATCGCGGTGTTGCCGCCGGCCAAGCGCTCAGCCATGACCCCGGACCCGATCACCGTTGCCGCGAGCAGCACGGAGCCAATCCCCTCGGCTGTGAGACGCCGGGAAGGGCTCACCCTGCCCCCTCGGGCGGCCGCGCCTTGCCGATCGCGTCCAGGCGCTCCTGCAGCTTGATCCGATCGAATGATGTGAGCGGAAGGCTGGTGAAGATCTTGATGCGGTTGTCCAGCATCCTGAACGTGTCCCGAAACGCCACCCACTTCTCGGTCTCCGAACCCTCCACAGCCGCCGGATCCGGCACGCCCCAATGTGCGCTCATCGGCTGCCCAGGCCAATACGGGCACACCTCCCCCGCGGCGTTGTCGCAGACGGTGAAGACGAAATCCAAGTGCGGTGCTCCAGGAGCCGCGAACTCATCCCAGCTCTTGCTCCGTAGGCCTTCAGTGGGGACCTTCATGTGTTCCAGCAGCCCGAGCACGATCGGATGGACCGCGCCCTTGGGGTGACTACCGGCACTGAAGCCGCGAAAGCGCCCCCGCCCCCACTGGTTGATCAAGGCTTCTGCGAGGATGCTGCGCGCGGAGTTGCCGGTGCAGAGGAACAGGACGTTGCAGGGCCGATCGGCCACGGCACATCCCCGAGGTCAATCAGTTAGGCTCTTCGCCATGCACGTCGCAGAGGTCGGGCACAGCGAGCGAAACTCCGCGCTTTCCTGCATGTCCTTCGGCGCGGCGCCTCGTTCGATGACTCGGTATCCCTGGCGGGTGAAGAACTCCGCCGCAGTCTCCGTCAATAGGATCAACCGTGTGATCTGGGACGCGCGCGCAAGACGCTCCAGCTCGGCCACGATGATCTGCCCGAGACCACTCCGCCGCCGAGCGGGGGTCACTACGACGGACCGCAGCAGGGCCGATGAGCCGTAGCGCTGCAGGGCGCCCGCGGCGACCACCTGGCCACGCTCGCGGATCACAGCGAATTCCGGCCGCGCCGATGCCAGATCACTCGTCGGTAGCCCAGAGGCTTCAAGAAGCGCCCGGATGGGGACCAGATCCGCCGCGGAGGCTGATTCCGATTCCGACATCTACCGGGTCTCGGGTTACGTCGGTGGTGAAGAACAGCAGGTCGGGGCGCAACAAGGCGCCTCGGACAGCTTCGCCGACTTCGGCCGGATCTCGTCCGTTCCGTACACCGTGCTCTGCCCGGTGGTGAGAAAAGTCTCCCACTGAACGCCCTGCGGGTCATCAATCCAGCTCTTCTCGCTATGGGCGTAGCAGCAGGTCGTCTCCCCCTCCTCGATCACGGACCCCTCGGCGCTCCGTAGGCGCTCGTAGACCTCGGCCAGTTCCGTGCGATCTTCGACCTGGATCCCTAAATGCTGGACACCGGGTTTGCCGTCGCGCTGGCTGATCGCGAAGTTGACGCGCGGGTCCTCGAGCATCCATTTCGCGTAGTCGGGCTTGCGCGTCGAGGGGGCCGCTGCAAAAAGTTGCGAATAGAAGCGAACGGAAGCATCGAGGTCCCTGACGGACACGTGCACGTGGAGACGTTTCATGCTCGTTTCCTCGCTTGGGCGGGAGGGGATTGCGGTTGGCACTCCGCGCCACAGGCCTCGCCGGCAAGGCTGCAACAGTTCTCGGTGAGGAAGCCGACCAGGCCGTTCATTCGGTCGAAGTTCGGGCTGTAGAAGAGATTCCGACCCTCGCGCCGACTCACCACCAAACCCGCTTGAAGCAGACCTTTAAGGTGAAAAGACAAGGTGGGCGCCGGCAGATCGAGTCGCCCCGCGAGTTCCGAAGGGGTGTACCCCTCAGGGCCGCGCTTCACGAGCAGTCGGTACACGGCGAGTCGCGCGTCCGAGGCCAGGGCGCTGAGGGCCATGATGGCATCCCTTGGTTTCATGATTTCAATCATATTGAACTATTTGAAAATCTGCAAGAAACCGCGTCGCGTCCGGGCGGCTCATTGCACTGACAACCATTAGGCGAGCAAGCCGTGTTCGCTGAGCCAATCGGTGACACGCTCCATGCGCTGAGCGAGCCCAGGTCCTACGGAGATCACCAGCACCCTGTCATGAGTCTTGAGCGGCGAACTGCGGCGCGACTTCGGAGACTTAAGCTGCTCCAGAACCTGCCAAGGTTGAACGGCGGCTGAAGTGGATACCAGGTAACTGACCGCTGACCCGTCGTAAGAGGACATCGCGGGCTGCACGTTTCCAATTTCCTTCAAAGCCTCCAGCAGCAGAGGCAGCGACTCCTCGATGCGATCGCGTAGATCGGTCCCCCTGTCGAAGCAGACCAGTACCAGGTATGGGATAAAGTCCTCATCCTCACTCATTGTTTGTCCTCACTTCTCTCTGACGCCTGCAACTTCCGTCACACAGTTCCTCGCGGTGTCAGCGCGGGTGTAGCCACCCACGGACTCCCCGCCGACGAGGATCTGCGGAATCGTGCTAACCGACGTGCGCGCGCTCAAGGCTGCCCTGATCTCTCCACTCCGGTTGGCCGCCTGGTATTCGACCGAGTCGAGATCGACCGAACGGTAGGAAATTCCCTGCTTTGCGAACATCCTGCGCACCGACCAGCAGAACTCGCACCACTCGAGCGCGAACAACACGACCGGCTGCGTCAGGTCCGCGATTCTACGCGCTACAAACGCCTCGGCATCGGCTGGGACTGCCTGCGGCACGCTCGTCGCACCTGGCGGGGCTGCAGCCGAAGGCGCATCAGTTGCTGAGGCCGCGCTCACGGCGCAGCCTCGTTAACGAAGGCGCGCTTTTTGCCCTTCGCCGGGAAGGGATATATTCGCGCTCACGCTGGGACTGCCACCTCCGCGACAGCGGTCCACCAGATCGGCAGTGACGTTTCGGTTGCCGTGTCCGGCGGCAAGGAGACCTCCTCGACGGGTGCATCGCAAATTTCCGATCAGGCTTTCGCGCAGGCACTGCGCGACTCGATCGAGAAGTCGGGCCTCTTCGCCAAGGTCTCGCCGTCCGGCGCTCGCTACAAACTCACCGGCTTCATCGGCAAGGTGGATCAGCCCCTCTTAGGCTTTTCGCTCACCGTGAAAATGGAAGTGAGCTACACGCTCGTCGATACGCAGTCGGGTACGACGCTGTGGACCAAGGACATCGCGAGTCAATACACGGCAAAGGCCGGGGAGGCATTCGCCGCGGTGAAGCGGCTGCGTCTCGCGAACGAGGGCGCCGCCCGCGAGAACATCCAGCAGGCGATCGCCGCCATGGCGACACTCACGCTTTAGCTCGCCGCCTCAAGCTCGGAATCAATCCGGCTCATCCGAATCGCACCCGTACGGCCGCGATCCTCGAGAGCAGGACCGTTTCAATCCCTGCGGCTATCCGCCAGGTCAGAAACCGCGTCCCTATGCTCATCACGTGCGGCGAGCCAAACCTCACGCGCGGCACCAGCGTTCATCCCTACGATGCCGAGCCCGACGACCAGGTCAGGCCAGATGGACTGCGTCGAAGCGGTGACAAAACCCGCCCCGATAATAGCCAGGTTTGCCGCCACATCATTGCGCGCCGAAAGGAACGCGGCACGGGTCAGGCTCCCGGCGTGCGCTCGAACCCGCGCCAACATCAACGCGCACGACAGGTTGACCACGAGGGCACCCGCGCCAGTCAGGGTTAGGGGAACGGGAGCTGGGGGTGCCGGCGAGACCAGTTTCGTCACCGCCGCCCACAGGGCCGCGAGAGCCGGCACCAGAAGGACTCCCGCGAGAACCATTCCGACGCGAGCTCGCCGGGCAGCGCTCCAACCGAGTGCCACGGCGATCAGGAAACTGACGGAGGCGTCCTCCAGGAAATCGACGCCATCGGCGAATAGGGAAACCGATCCGATCGCCAGGGCGACCGTGAACTCCACCCCGAAGTAGGCCAGGTTCAGGGCCGCCACGAGCATGACGACCCGCCGGAGGGAGTCTGGGCGTCCCCCGCCCGCCCCGTCATCCGAGGTCACGGAGAGCGACCTAAAGCGATGAAAATGTGAACGCGTCCTCGAGAAACGGTTGACTCCATGGTTACGATCGCGGAACTTAGCCTCTAGGGGGTAGTCAGTCTAAGCCTACCCTGAGGGTGCCCTGGTGGTTCGTCGACTCATCACAACGCTGATGCTCTGGGGATGCCTGCTCGGCATGATCCAGCCGACGCTGGGCTGTGGGCCGGGCACCGATTGCTGTCCGAGGGGATCCGCTTCCAGCTGCACCGAGCCGTCAACTGTGCCGGCGGTTGCAGCCGAAGGCTGCTGTGCCGCACGACCGACCCTCGCATCGGCTCCATGGGTTGTTGCGCAACCGCGCAAATCCCTTGATCGGGCCGCTGGCTTCCCCAGCCTGTTAAGTGCACCCGCCGCTGTGCCGGTCGCGCGACCGGTCCTGCAGATTGCGCCCTTCGTGGTCACGGACTACCGCGCCGACTTCTCCCTCACGTACCTGCACACGGCGCGCCTGCGCCTTTAACTCTCACCTCGCCGAATCCGGCCACGCGCCGGTAGCTCCCACGACGCGCTGAGCCGCAGCCCCTCGGGCGGCGTACCCGTCACACGCCGTGGGTTCTCTGACTTGACGTGCTGTCCAGTCCGAACTCGGTGAGTCGCATGAATCGATCCGTTCTCTCTCCGCTCAGGGCGTCGCGGCGCTCGGGTGCCGTGCCTATCCGTGCGGTGCTCTGTTACGTCGGCAGGGCGTGCGCTGCGGCGACGCTCGCACTCCTGGTCTCAAGCCCGGTCTCGGCCGACGAGCCGCCTTTCACTCTGGCCGAGGCGCAGCGCGTCGCGCTCTTGCGCTCCAAGCAGCTCGAGGCAAGCCAGCTCGGCGTCAGCGCCTCCAAAGCCTTAGGCATCGCCGCAGGCGAACGGCCTGATCCGGTCGCGAAGATCGGGCTCGAGAATCTGCCCATCAACGGTCCCGAGCGCTTCAGTGTGCAACGGGACTTCATGACGATGCGCAGCGTCGGGATCATGCAGGAGATCACCCGCCCGTCGAAGCTGCGCGCCCGCGCCGCCGAGTCCGGGGAGGCGGTCCGTCTCGCGGAAGCGAAGAAGGTACAGACCCTGGTCGAGCTCCGGCGCGATAGCGCGCTCGCGTGGCTCAATCGTTACTACGCCGAAGCCGCGGACCGCACCGTGCTCCAACAGCTCGAAGCAGTGCGCCTCGAAGTCACAGCTGCGGACGCCGCTTATCGCGGAGGCCACGGCACCGCCGCAGACGTCCTCACGGCCCGCCAGGCGTTTGCCGAGTTCGAAGATCTGGCCTCGGAGTCCTCTCGCGAAGTCAGTGCCGCGAAGCTCGCCCTGGATCGCTGGGTTCCCGGTGCCTCCGATCACGCGCTCGTCGGCAACCCGGCCATTGACACGATCCCCCTTCACAAGCACGGCCTTGACGCGCAGCTCGCCCGTCACCCCGAAATTCTCGCGCTTGAACGACGCGAAGAGCTGGCGCGAGCGGGAGCTGAAGCGGCTCGCGCTGATCGTCGGCCGGACTGGTCCGTGGAGCTCGTGTACAGCCAACGCGGCATCGGCTACTCGAACATGGTGACTCTGGAACTGACGGTGCCGCTGGAAATCCGGCGCGCGAGCCGCCAGGACCAACGACTCGCAGCCAAACTAGCGGAAGCCTCCCAAGCAAAGGCCGAGCGTGAAGACATGCTGCGCGAGCACGCCGCGGAGATCGCCACGATGATCGACGCGTGGGACAGCGCCCGCGAGCGGCTCGAGCGCTATCGCACCTCCATCGTTCCCCTGGCCACCGATCGCGTCGTTGCGGCCCGCGCAGCGTACCGCGGTGGCAAGGCGACCTTGACCGACCTGCTGACGTCTCACCGCGCGGAGATCGATGCGCGCCTGAAAGCCCTGCAGCTCGAGGCAATCGCCGCGAGGCTTTGGGCGCAACTGGCATTTCTCGAGGCCCCGCCCGAAAAGCTGGCGGCAATCCCGGTATCCGTCGATGCGGATCAGAGAGCCCTGCCATGAACCGCTACCTGATCGCAGGGCTGACGGGCGCGGTTGCTCTCTCCGTGCTCGGATACGCGCTCTACCGGACCGGCGTGAGTGCAGGACGCACCCAGGCAATGGTGGACCAGCCTGCACCGACGGCTGCGACGCATGCGCCGCAGAAGCCCGGCGATATCGATCCGCGCACGGGAAAGAAGATCCTCTACTGGCACGATCCGATGGTGCCCGCGCAGCGCTTCGATCACCCGGGCAAGTCACCCTTTATGGACATGCAGCTGGTGCCTGTCGTTGAGGGAGGCGCCGATACCGGCGCCATAGAAATCAGTCCACGTTTGCAGCAAAACCTGGGCGTGCGCACCGCCCTGGTCGCACGAGGCCAACTGCATCCTGAAATCACGGCGAGCGCCAGCGTCGCCTACGACGAGCGCGACGTGGCACTCGTTCAGGCGCGAGCCAACGGGTTCGTGGAGCGCTTGCGCGTGCGCGCAACGCTCGATGCGGTGCGGGAAGGCGAGCCGCTCGCGGATCTTTACGTCCCGGACTGGGTCGCGGCTCAGGTGGAATACCTCGCCGTCAAGGATCTCAACAGCCCCGGAGCCGCGGACCTCGTAGATGGCGCGCGACAGCGCATGCGGCTTGCAGGCATGCCGGAGGATCTGATCAGAGCCCTGGAAAAGCGCGGCCGACCCCAGTCGCGATTCACGTTGCTCGCGCCGATCAGTGGTGTGATCACCGAGCTCATGGCGCGCGAGGGCATGACGGTCACGGTCGGGTCATCGCTCTTTCGCATCAACGGACTTCGAAGGGTGTGGGTCAACGCTGAAGTGGCCGAGACGCTCGGGGAGCGAGTGCACCGAGGGGATGCCGTTCACGCGCGAACGGCGGCGCTCCCTGGAGTCGCCTTTGACGGGAGAGTGGGTGCGATTCTCCCGAGTGTGAATGTGGCGACCCGCACGCTCACCGCGCGCGTGGAGTTGGCTAACCCAAGGATGGAGCTGCTCCCGGGCATGTTCGTAACCGTGCAGTTCGCGCCTGCCGCCCCGGCGGACGTGCTGCTGGTGCCGAGTGAAGCCGTCATCGAGACCGGGACCCGTCGCGTCGTCATGCTCGCGGAAGGCGACGCTCGGTTTCGGCGCGTGAACGTTGAGACGGGGGCGCAAGGCGGCGGGCAGACCGAGATTCGCTCGGGCCTCACCGTAGGCCAGAAGGTCGTCGTGTCCGGGCAGTTCCTGATTGATTCCGAGGCCAGCCTCAAAGCGACGGAGGCGCGGCTGCAATGATCGCCCGGCTCATCCGCGCCTGTATTGCCAACCGCGTTCCAGTGCTCCTCGGGGTGGCTGCGATCGCGGCCTGGGGCATCTGGGCGATGCTGCGGACGCCCCTCGATGCAATCCCCGATCTCTCCGATGTCCAGGTAATCATTCGCACGACGTATCCGGGACAGGCCCCGGAGATTGTAGAGACCCAGGTAACCTACCCGCTCGCAACGACGATGCTGTCGGTGCCAGGGGCTCGCACCGTCCGCGGCTATTCAATGTTCGGGGATTCGTTCGTCTACGTGTTGTTCGAAGACGGCACCGATCTCTACTGGGCCCGCTCCCGCGTGCTCGAATACCTGAACCAGGTGCAAGCGCGGCTGCCGAAGGAGGCCAGGACTGCTCTCGGTCCCGACGCGACGGGCGTTGGCTGGATCTATGAGTACGCGCTCATCGACAAGAGCCATACCCACGATCTCTCGCAGCTGCGGGCGCTCCAGGATTGGTTCCTGAAATACGAGCTCAAGTCGGTCCCCAATGTCGCGGAGGTCGCGTCCCTCGGCGGCATGGTTCGCCAGTACCAGGTCGTGGTGGATCCACAGAAACTGCGCGCCTTCAACATCACCCACGAGAAGGTGGTCAGCGCAATCCGCAACGCAAACCAGGAGACCGGAGGCTCGGTGCTCGAGCTCGCCGAAGCGGAGTACATGGTTCGCGCCTCGGGTTACCTGAAGACGCTGGAGGATTTCCGCAGCATCCCTCTCGCGACTACTGACGCCGGTATCCCTGTTCGGGTGGGCGACGTGGCCACAGTGCAGATCGGTCCCGAGGTGCGGCGCGGGATCACGGACCTGAACGGTGACGGAGAGGTCGCCAGCGGCGTCATCATCATGCGCTCCGGCAAGAATGCCTTGGAGACCATTGACGCCGTAAAAGCCAAGCTCGCACAGCTCAAGGCGAGTCTCCCGCCCGGAGTCGAGATCGTGTCCACCTATGACCGCTCCGAGCTCATCAAGCGTGCCATCGAGAACCTCCGTGGAAAGCTCATCGAGGAGTTAGTGATTGTGGCGTTGGTGTGCGCCGTGTTCCTGTCTCACCTGCGATCCGCCCTGGTGGCGATCGTATCCCTCCCACTGGGCATACTCGTCGCGTTTATCGTGATGCATTACCAGGGAATCAACGCCAACATCATGTCACTCGGTGGGATCGCGATCGCGATCGGAGCGATGGTCGATGCGGCGATCGTCATGATCGAGAACGCACACAAGCACATCGAAGCCTGGCACGAGACGCATCCGGGGGCGGAGCTTCAGGGTTCCGAACGCTGGCAGGTGATCAGCCACGCCGCCGTTCAGGTAGGCCCTGCACTCTTCACGTCGCTCCTGGTCATAACATTCTCATTCGTACCCGTCTTCACGCTGCAGGCCCAGGAAGGACGGCTGTTCGCACCGCTCGCGTTCACTAAGACGTACTCCATGGCAGCCGCCGCGGGACTCGCCGTGACGCTCATTCCAGTCCTCATGGGTTACCTGATCCGCGGCCAAATCCCGCAAGAGCACGGCAACCCGATCAACCGGGCCCTGGCCGGCGTCTATCGGCCTCTCCTGCGTACCGCACTCGCTCATCCCAGGGCCGTTCTCGCCGTTGCGCTCTTGGTTCTTCTCGCGACGGCATACCCGGCGACCCATATCGGCGCCGAATTCATGCCACCCCTCGACGAAGGCGACGTTCTCTACATGCCCTCTGCTCTGCCAGGCATCTCACCCGGCAAGGTCACGCAGTTGCTGCAGCAGACCGATCGCTTGATCAAGACTGTGCCCGAGGTGGCAAGCGTGTTCGGCAAGGTCGGTCGCGCCGAGACCGCGACCGACCCCGCACCGCTCGAGATGTTTGAGACGACCATTCAGTTCAAGCCGCGCAGCGAATGGCGAGCCGGCATGACCCCGGAGAAGCTCGTCCAGGAGCTCGACCAGGTCGTACAGGTCCCGGGTCTTACTAACATCTGGGTTCCGCCTATACGCAACCGTATCGACATGCTCGCCACCGGAATCAAGAGCCCGATTGGAGTCAAGATCGCCGGCGCGGATCTCCAGGTCATCGACGGCCTGGCAAGGCAAGTCGAGGCTGCGGTCAGGAATGTTCCCGGCGTTACCTCGGCATTCGCGGAACGACTTACCGGTGGCCGCTATGTCGAAGTGAACATCGATCGGGAGCGCGCCGCGCGCTACGGGCTCAACATCTCCGACGTGCAGAGCATTGTGGCTGCCCCGATCGGTGGCGAGGAGATCGGCGAGACGGTGGAGGGATTGCAGCGCTTCCCGATCAGCGTGCGCTATCCGCGCGAGCTACGCGATTCCCTGCAGGGCCTTCGCGACTTGCCGATTCTTACCGATCGCGGCGCTCAGATCCGATTAGGCGACGTGGCGGAGATCCGCGTCGCCGATGGTCCCTCGATGATCAAGAGCGAAAATGCGCGCCTTTCGGGCTGGGTGTACGTCGACCTGCACGGAAGGCCCATGAGCACCGCGGTCCGGGAAATGCAGCAAGCGGTGGCAAGAGGAGTTCGCCTACCGTCCGGCTACTCCATCTCCTGGTCCGGTCAGTTCGAGTATCTGGCGCGGGCCACCGAACGACTCAAACTCGTCGTGCCGGCCACGCTCGGCATTATCTTCGTGCTGTTGTACCTGACGTTTCGTCGTTTCAGCGACGCGGCGCTCATTATGGCGACCCTCCCCTTTGCCCTTGTCGGGGGCTACTGGCTGATGTTCCTTCTCGGCTACAACATGTCGGTCGCTTCGGCGGTGGGATTCATTGCTCTCGGCGGCGTTGCGGCGGAGATTGGCATTGTCATGCTGGTGTACTTGAACCAGGCGGTAGCGGCTCGCAGCGCAGGCGGACGACTGAATGATCGGAGCGAGCTTGATCAGGCGATTGTCGAGGGCGCCGCCCTTCGCATACGCCCGGTGGCCATGACGGTTGCCGTGATCATCGCGGGACTCCTGCCCATCATGTGGGGGAGCGGCACGGGATCGGAGGTCATGCGGAGGATCGCCGCTCCAATGGTCGGCGGAATGATCACGGCACTGCTGCTCTCGATGCTTGTAATTCCATCCGCGTACAGCCTGATTCACGGGCGTGCAAAGGCGGCCTCTGGCGTCTCGAGTTGACGCGGTTCAGCGGACACCTCAACGTAAGGTTTGCGAGCCCTTTGGGAGACGTGTGGGATGGAAAGGCGCGACGGCGGGGACCGATGAGCGGCACGCTCTCACTGGTTGAGCTTGCAGGCCACGTCGGCCTGCTCCTCTGGGGCACGCACATGGTCGGAACCGGGGTGCAGCGCGGCTTCGGCACGGTGCTCCGACGTTGGCTCGGCCGCAACCTTGGTCACCGCTTTCGCGCGTTCCTCACCGGACTTGGCGTGACCGCACTTCTCCAGAGCAGCACCGCGACCGGTCTGCTCGCGACCTCGTTCACGGCGACGGGGGTTATGGCGCTAGCCCCCGCGCTCGCGGTGATGCTCGGCGCAAACGTTGGGACCGCCCTTCTGACGCAGGTGCTTTTCTTCAACGTGGCGCTGCTGGGACCACCCCTGGTGCTCGTCGGGGTGCTCGTTTTTCGCTGGGCCGACGACAGCCGGGCGAAGAATATCGGCCGCATCGGCATCGGCCTCGGGCTCATGCTCATGGCGCTCTCGGGCCTGGTGCACACGTTGGGACCCCTTGCGAACGCTCCGCTGCTGCGCTCGGTCATGGGCGCGCTGGCCAGCGACCCTGTTCTCGCGGCGTTGGTCGCGGCAGCACTCACCTGGGCGTGCCACTCCAGCATAGCCATCGTGCTGCTCGTAGCGACGTTCGCCGCCACACACGTCATCGCGCCTACCGGCGCTCTCGCCCTGGTGCTCGGCGCGAACATCGGCGGCGCACTCCCCGCGCTCGTCGGCGCCTCGACCGCCGCCGCTCGGCGCCTGCCCCTCGGAAACCTGCTGGTGCGCACCGTGGGAGTGTTGCTCGCACTGCCGGTCCTGCCAGCCATCACTCACGCGCTGGAGCTCGTCGAGCCCTCTCCGGGGCGTCTGGTCGTCAACTTTCACCTGGCCTTCAATCTGGCACTTGCCGTGCTGTTCCTCGCGTTTGTCAGCGGCCTCGCACAGCTTCTCACGAGATGGCTCCCGGACCCGCCAGCTCCCGTGGACCCGGGGCGGCCCGTCTATCTCGACGTTGCCGCACTCGATTCCGCAACCGTTGCCCTCGCGAACGCCGCCCGCGAAACGCTGCGCATGGCCGACATGGTCGAGACGATGCTCCGCGATGCGCTCGAGGTGCTTCGGCACGGTGATCAGACACGCACCGGCGCGATCGCCGCTCAGAATCGTTGCGTCGACAAGCTGGGCGGCGCGATTCGCCGCTATCTCGCCGACGTCGGCGACGAGCAGACCCTCGACCACCAGCGGGAGGGCGCGCGGGGACAGGATATTCTGTCGGCCGTGATCAACCTCGAGCATGTCGCCGACATCGTCGCCAACAGTCTGGTCGAGTTTGCCATGCGGAGTGTCAAGCGCGGCAGAGCGCTCGCGGTTGAGGAGCTCGACACAGTTGCCGCCATGCACGGCGAGCTCCTCGAGAGCCTGCGGCTGGCATTGGCCGTCTTCCTGCAGGCGGAGCCCCGGGACGCGAAGCGCCTGGCCGCACGTAAGGGGCAGTTTCGTGAGTTTGAAGCGTCCGCCACGGCGCTCAGTGTGCGCCTACTGCGCAGTGCCGCCTCCGCCAACCGCCTCGCCGACACCGACTCGGTCGAACCGATCGTCGAGGAGAGCGGCCTCTTCCTGCGCACGGTGCGCGACCTCAGACGCATTCACTCGCACCTGGCGAGTTTCGCCTACCCAATTCTGCATCGACCCCGCGCCCGAGGCCGGCGCGCCGCCGCGGGTAGCGTGGTCGCGGCTGGTGCCGTCAATGCGCCAACCGTGCCGCTTCCAATTGAGGCAAAGCGCACGGGCCTTGAGGAGGACGACTTGGGATGAGTCGCCCGAACGGCGATCGAGTCAGAGTTCGTGATAGGCAAATCGCACCCACAGAGTGCGCGCGTTCATCCGATAGAACGACTCACTGCCGAATTCACTGGCGCTCACGGGGGGACGCTGATTCGTCACATTGCTCCCTTCAAGCGAAAGCTGGTAATGGCCGACGGAATAGCCGAGTGTCGCATCGCACTTCGCGTAGCCGCCGACCGGCGCCACATTCTCCTCATCGAGGAAGCGTCGACCAGCGTAGGTCAGCACGAGAGTGGTATTGAAGCCATGCGGCGGCGCATACACAATCCCGGCGGACGCAAGATGCCGGGGTGACAGCGGCAACTGCTTGCCCGCGACGTCGACATAGGCATTGGCATCGCCGTCGAAGAACCGGTACTGCGCGAAGCGCGCGTCGTGGTACGCGTAATTTGCGGCAACGATGAGATCGTCCCTGATACGGTATCGCGCCTCGAGCTCCGCGCCCTTCAGCCGCTCGGCCGCCGCGTTGGTCAGGAACCCGGATTCCGTGCGGACCACCAGGTTGTTGAAGTCCATGTGAAAGACTTCCGCCTGGTAGGACAGGCGGCCGTCCGCGGCAGCACCCTTGAGACCGGCTTCGTAGCTCTTGGCCGTCTCCGGGTGCAATACGTCGGGTTGGTAGTCCGGGCCGAAATCGAGCGCTGCCGGTTTGAAGGGACTCCGATAATCGGTGTAGAGCACCGCTTCATCCTTGCCATCTACCCAAACGCGATCGCTGATGCCAAGCGTCTCCGTCGGGCGAATGTTGTCCCGGCTCGCCTGTTGCGCCGCGTACTGCCGTGTCGGTGTAAACGGCGGCAGGGTGAGATCGGTGGCGAACTTGCTATCGCTGGTCTCGTTGAGACGTACGCCCGCGACCAAGTCCCAGCGCCTATCGGGCTTCCAGTCGAGTTGCACATACTGCCCGGCAAAGAGGCGTTTATCGCTCACGTAGCCGATTTCGTTGACCGGTAACTGCGTGGTCGGAGGCAGCACGACCGAGCCGTCAAGCGGCACCGTATAGGCGTTGTTTCCGTTCAGCGTTGTCTGCCGCCCGTACCCATACAACAGATCCGCCCCAACGAGCAGCGTGGCGCGGCCAAAGTGACTGGCCAGGTGCGTATCGAGGTAATCGTCCAAGATCGTGCGATTCTGATTTTGAGTGTCGGCGGCGCCGCTGAGGTCCGGATGCAGAAAGGCACGGACATCGTCGACGTGCGAGCGGGAAAAGGAGGCCAGCGTCGCCCAGGTTCCCCAGGGAGTCGGATGTGAATAGCCAATGGTCAGCTGAAGTCTGTTCTCGTCGATCCCGGCATCCGCCGGATTGAAATTGGCGTCTAGCGGCGTGCGCCTCGTGAGCGCCGTATCCTCTCGAATGACCGGGCTGAGTGGCACGTCGCGAACAAGGCTTGCGCTCACATCCATCTGCAGTTGGCCTCTCCCCACATCCAGCGCGCCGCGATACAGCAGGCGCCCATCGGAGACCTTCTCTCGCTTGTCGGCAAACCCATGGCTCTCCCCGCTGGCGGCAAACGATTGGCGGTAGTTGCCCCACCGGGGCAGCGCAAAGGCAGCCGAGCCGCGTGCCGAGTCATAGTTACCAAGCGCCAGATCGGCCGTATCGGCCGCTTTCCCTGCCGGGTAGTGAAGAACGTGCACCACGCCGACGAACGACGTCGCACCGTACATGACGGGGGCGGCGCCCTTGAGTACCTCGATCCGCTGGACGTCATTCAGGTTCAACGTCGGTATCGCAGGGTTGAAGGCACCTCCCCAGGGGATATCGTCCATCACCAGGAGGAAAGCGTCGAATTCGTGTAATCCCCAGAAAGACGGCACGGCGCTCGACGGTCCAGCATCTCCCCCGGCTGGCGCATCGACGCCGGACACCCCGCTCAAGGCAGAGGCCATGTCCCAGGCGTCGCGCGCCGACAGTTCTCTGCCCGAAACCACGGAGATGGATACCGGAATCTGATCGACAGGCTCGGGAACTCGGGTCGCCGTGACGGTGACTTCGCTTGCCGCCTCATCGGTCGGTGCAGGCGTTGCTTCCAGGGCCGCCTGGGATTTGCAGGTGGCCAGGAAAATGAACCCGCCAAGAACGGCCTGACGAAATCGTTGATGTTTCACCCACCGCTCCGAAGTCGACAAGGCGCCTCGATTAGCGCGTGTGCGCTACGGAAATCGCAGCGTGGAACCACCTTCACTCGACCGCACCATGCTGAGCTCCGCCGAAGATCAGGTCGGGGTCGGCTGCATTCTGTTGCCCGTACGTGCGGAACTTCTCGATGACGCGGCTCATCTCCGTGTCATCGAGAATACGGACTTCTCCCAGGGACAGCGCCACAGTGTATTGGAGCGCGAGGTTTTCGACCTCGCCGGCAAGCAAGATGGCGCCAGGGAGGTCCGCGCCAGTGGCAATGACCCCGTGATTGGCCAGCAGACACGCCTTCCGACCCTTCAAGGCGGCCAGCGCGGCATCCGCAAGCTCCTGCGTACCGAATTCGTAATAGGGGGCGCAACGGATGTCGCTCCCGCCCGCAACCGCCACCATGTAATGGAATGCTGGAATGCCCCGGCCGGTGCAGGCGAGCGCGGTCGCTCGTGGAGAATGCGTGTGGACGATCGCGCTCACATCGTGCCGCGAGTTGAATATGTCGCGGTGGAACCGCCATTCGCTCGAGGGGCGGCGGCGCCCGAACCAACGTCCATCGAGATCCATGAGCGGAACATCCGCGGCTTGCAGCACCTCGTAATCCATCCCGGTCGGGCTCACGAAGAACCGCCGCTCATCGCAGCGCACGCTGACATTGCCCGAGGTGCCATGCGTCAGACCTCGACGCGTCAGCTCACGACAGGCCGCAATCACCATCGCGCGCAAGTCAGCGCCGCCGGCGCCGGCACTGGGTTCCGTCATTGCGCTGCTCGCAGCTCAGGATACAGTCGTTGCAATCCTGCACGACTCGCGGAGCAAATGCCGCGCTCCGTGATCAGTCCGGTCACCAGCCGTGCGGGTGTCACGTCGAAGGCGAGGTTCAGTGCGGTGCTGCCTTCCGGGACCAGCCTGACGGTTTCAATCCGGCCCGAGGAGCTGCGGCCGGTGATGTGCGTGACCTCCTGCGGCGATCGCTCCTCGATTGGCACAGCAGATCCCGCCTGCAGCGACCAATCGATTGTGCTGGCTGGCAGTGCCGCATAGAAAGGCACGCCATTATCCCGGGCCGCGAGCGCTTTGAGGTACGTGCCCACCTTGTTGCACACGTCTGCCCCCGCTGTCGTGCGGTCGCTTCCAACAATCACCAAATCCACCTGGCCGCGTTGCATCAAATGCCCGCCCAGATTATCCGCAATGACCGTGTGAGGTACGCCGTGCGCTCCGAGCTCGAAGGCCGTTAGCGCCGCGCCCTGGTTGCGCGGGCGGGTTTCATCGACCCATATGTGCACGGGTATCCCCGCGTCATGCGCCATGTAGACAGGCGCAAGTGCAGTGCCCCAATCAACGCAGGCAAGCCAACCGGCGTTACAGTGGGTGAGAACGTTGAGCCTTCGGCCGGTGGTTTTGGCAAGTCCGCGGATGAGCTCCAGCCCGTGTACACCAATCAAGCGGCATTGCTCGACGTCGGCATCACAGATTGCGGCAGCTTCCCGAAACGCCACATCAACTCGCTCCTTCGGCTGCACCTCCGCGAGCACTGTGCGCATTCTCGTCAATGCCCAGACCAGATTGATCGCCGTTGGACGCGTCGCCTGCAGTGTCCGAGCCGCTTCGGCGAGGTGCGAGTCCGAGGCGCTCGAGCGCGCGGCGAGCGCCATGCCGTATGCCGCCGTTGCTCCGATCAGCGGCGCACCGCGCACCGCCATGGTTTTGATCGCCTGCGCCGCATCGGCGAGAGTCTCGAGGTCGAGGGTGGCGAACTCAAAGGGGAGACGAGACTGATCGATCGCCCGAACGGTTCCGGATTCCGCAATCCAAATCGTGCGGTAGTGCGCGCCAGATACTCTCAATGGCTCAACCCCGATCTGTCTCGTCACCAGCGCCGGGCGGAGGTTCAGGTCGCTCACGGTAAAGCTTGGCGCGCTCGATGCTACGGCAGCTCGCATTGCGCCACCAGCTTGGCATCCTGCTGCCGCCGCCATGCCATGTTCCGGCGTCCTTCTCCACCATGTTGCGCATGCGTCATGGGGCAATTCCCTCCCTCCCGGCTCGTGGTAGATTCCCCTGAGCGTCTGGTGGCTGCGACGATTCCAGTTTGGCCCGGTGGAATGGCTGTGGAGATCGCTGACTTATTGGCAATGTCAGCCGATGCGAGTAAGTCCGTGTCTGCCGAGCGTCGGGAGCTCGAGCTCGCTCGCGATCCCGTGTCGGCATTTCTGAACGGCTGGACGAGGAAAGAGGCGTACGTGAAAGCGCTCGGCCTGGGGCTCGCCGCGCCGCTGACGGAGATCATCGTTTCGCTCTCGGAAAGGGCGGCGCTCCTGTCGACGGGGCTTCGGGGCCAGTCGGCTTCCAATTGGCGCCTGTTGAACGTGCCGCATCCCCGCGCCGTCGTGGCGGTGGCGCTCGGGCCTCATCTCGGGAGCCCCGCGCCGACATGAGGCGAAACTGGTGAGCCTCGCGTAGGACCAATCCTCCGCAAGTCCGTGAGACCCGCTTCGCCGTGAAATACACCTATTCGTTTGCTCCCTGAGCCGAGTCGGGCCATTCGGGCCCGGTCCGGGGGCCGCGCTCTGTCCCGATACGCGGGGGGTGGAGAATTGCGCGGCCCTTGACAGCCGGGAGTTCGCGAATAGGGTGTCCTGCAATGTCCCTCTTCGTCGCGACGTGGCTCATTCCGCGCAGCAGGTCCGTTCTGGCCCTGCTCCTGATGTGCCTGTCATGGACCCTGACGACGGCGGCCGAAAGCCCGGCGGCCGTCCCATCCCGCGAGAGTCCTGCCTGTCGCGTCGTGCGCCTCGCCGATATTGGCTGGACCGATGTCACCGCGACCACGGCGCTGCTGAGCAGTCTCCTGACGGAGCTCGGCTATGATCCCCACACCACGGTGCTCTCGGTCCCCGTCACGTTCGCATCCCTGCAGCGCGGCGACCTCGACGTCTTCCTCGGAAACTGGATGCCGGCGCAGGAAGCGCAACGCCGGCCCTATATCACCGACGGCTCGGTGGAGGTGATCGGGATCAATCTGTCCGGCGCGAAGTTCACACTCGCCGTGCCCGCGTACGGCTATGACTCGGGCCTGCGGGACTTCGCCGATATCCAGCGCTTCGCCCCGGCGCTGAAGAACACGATCTACGGCATCGAGCCCGGCAGTCCGGGAAACCGCCTGATCCTGCGCATGCTGCAGCAGGACCGCTTCGGCCTGGGGAGCTTCCGGCTGGTCGAGTCCAGCGAGCAGGCCATGCTGAGCGAGGTCGAGCGCGCGGTACGCGTCCGCGAACCGATCGTGTTCCTCGCCTGGGACCCGCATCCGATGAACCTGCGCTTCGAGCTGCGCTATCTGACGGGAGGCGATGCAGTCTTCGGTGCCGATTTCGGCGGCGCTACCGTCTATACACTGGTGCGGCACGGCTACGCGGCCTCCTGCCCCAATGTGGCAAGGTTGCTGCGCAACCTCAGGTTCACCACACAGGGTGAGAGCGAAGTGATGAGCGCCATGCTCGAGCGACACGCCCCGCCCGAGGATGCCGCGCGGCAGTGGCTCCAATCTCATCCCGACGTCCGGCAGTCCTGGTTGACTGGCGTGCGCACCTTCGACGCAGCGCTACCGGGCAGCTCGCTCAACGCACTCCGCCGTGACGGCAGAACGGTGTTCGACACCTGGGTTCGGAACCACAAGGTCCCGGTGGGCGCTGCCGCGGCGCTGCTCGTGGAATACGTCAAGGCACATGGGGCCGCGGTTCTCTCGGTCCTGGCGGCCGGCGTGCGCGCGTGTGTGCAGGGGTTGAATTCCCTGCTGAGGAAAATCCCCTCGGCGCTGCTCGTGCTGCTCCTCGCGGCGCTGACCTGGGGCCTGCACCGCTCGATCTCACTCGCCCTCTTCGTCACTCTGGCGCTCTTGTTCATCATGAATCAGGGATACTGGGCCGCGACTCTCGAGACGCTCTCATTGGTGCTCGTAGCCACGAGCACCTGCGTGCTCATCGGCGTGCCGCTCGGGATTGCAGCGGCCCACCGCCCGCGACTGCACGCGGTGCTGCGTCCCGTTCTGGATCTCATGCAAACGCTTCCGACATTCGTCTATCTGATTCCGACGCTCGTGCTCTTCGGACTCGGGGTGGTGCCGGGACTCATCTCCACGGTGATATTCGCTCTGCCGGCGATCGTCCGCATGACGCAGCTCGGAGTGTCCTCCGTTCCCCGGCCGCTGCGCGAGGCCGGACAGGCGTTCGGCGCGACTCCCTGGCAGCTCCTGTGGAAAGTCGAGCTGCCGAGCGCAGCGCCCGAGCTGCTCGCGGGCGTCAATCAATGCATCATGCTCAGCCTCTCGATGGTCGTGATTGCAGCTCTGGTCGGCGCCGGCGGTCTCGGCGTGCCCGTGGTCCGCGCCCTCAGCACCGTGCAGATCGGCATCGGCTTCGAGGCCGGTTTTGTGATCGTGCTGCTCGCTATCATTCTCGATCGTGTATGCCGGCCCAGGAGCCGCTGACAGAGGGATGCTCATGCCAAAGCCCAATTTCCTCATACTCATGGCTGACCAGCTGACTCCGGGCGCACTCCCTGCGTATGGAAATGCGGTGGCCCGAACACCGAACCTCGACTCCCTGGCAGCCGGCGGCATCACGTTTCGATCCGCATACTGCAACAGTCCGCTGTGTGCGCCCTCGCGCTTCTCGTTCATGACCGGGCGTCTGCCCTCGGCCATCGGTGCATACGACAACGCGGCGGAACTCTCGGCGGAGCTGCCGACGTTTGCGCATTACCTCCGACTCGCGGGGTATCGCACCGTGCTGAGCGGGAAGATGCACTTCTGCGGCCCCGATCAGCTGCATGGCTTCGAGGAGCGCCTGACGACCGATATCTACCCGGCCGATTTCGGCTGGACCCCCGACTGGCTCGACTTCGAGCATCGGCCGAGCTGGTATCACTCCATGGACTCGGTGACCCAGGCGGGGCCCTGCGTCCGCACGAACCAGATCGATTTCGACGACGAGGCCGTGTTTCGAGCGAAGCGCCAGCTGTTCGACATGGCCCGGGACAACGACTCCCGGCCCTTCTGCATGGTGGTCTCGCTGACTCACCCGCACGACCCGTTTGCGACCACCTCCGAGTACTGGGAGCGTTATCGGGACAGAGACATCGACATGCCACGGGTGCGCATCGCCCCGAGCGACCTCGATCCGCATTCGAAGCGTCTTCAGTACGTCTGCGGGATGCATCTTCAGGACGTGACCGAGACGCACGTTCGCGCCGCACGGCACGCCTACTATGGCGCTCTGTCTTATATGGACGACCACGTCGGCGACCTGCTCGGCGTGCTGCGGGCGACCCAGTACGCGGATCACACCATCGTCATCGTGCTGGCCGACCACGGCGAGATGCTGGGCGAGCGCGGCCTCTGGTACAAGATGAATTTCTTCGAGGCAGCATGCCGCGTGCCGCTCATTTTCCACGCTCCGGCCCTGTTCAAACCAGCCACGATTCGCCAATCCATCTCGCTCATCGATCTGCTGCCTACGCTGGTCGAGATCGCGGGCGACGGTCAGGCACCCGTTTCATACGCGAGTGAGCTCGAGGGACGTAGTCTCCTGCCGCACCTGCACAACAGCGGCGGGCACGACGAGGTGCTCGGCGAGTATCTGGCCGAGGGCGCCATTGCACCGATCGTGATGATCCGCACCGGTTACCACAAGTTCATCCACTCTCCAGTGGATCCCGATCAGCGTAGCAACATCGCGGCAACAGCGGCGGATGTCGCCGCCCGAATGCAGCAGCGGGCACGCCGCACCTGGGATCTGGACTCACTGAACAAGCGGGTGCTGGCGAGCCAGCGGCGACGGCGACAAGTCTACGCCGCACTGCGCCTCGGGCGCCAGACAGCCTGGGACTATCAACCGCGGTTCGACGCAACTCAAGAGTACGTCCGAAACGATAAATCGCTCGAGGAGCGGGAGGCGAGCGCCCGATTCCCAAGGATCGGCTGAGAAGAGCGCCGCGCGGGCGCCGGCCACGGGCCCCGGCGGTGCTAAAATCTGTACCCGACCCTGAGTCCCAGCACCCGCGGCCTCGTGATGGTCTCCTGCAGAGTAAACTGCGCGTCGGATGTGAATGCGCTCGTGATCACGTTGGTGATATTCAGCCCGTAGATCTCTGCCGTCCAGGCATCCTTCCCGACGCCGAACGAGGCGTCGTACTCGGTGTACTCGGGATTCTCGAACCTGAGCTGATTGGTGCTTATGTTCGCGCCCGCAGACAGCACCGGGTTGCTGCCGGATTGAGTGAAGGAATGCGCGGTGTGGGTCACACCTGCCTGCGCGAACAGCTTGAACGAGTTCATCACCCACTGATAACGCAGGCGCGCATTGAACTGAAACGGTGGCGCAAAGCTGCTCGGACTGCCCGGCGGACCGTACGGATTCTGCACGCTCAAGATCGGCTTGCCGTACTCGCTCGCCGTTGCCGGGTTCGCGAGAAGGGCGGGATTATTAGCGATCAGGAAAGGCGAATTCGTCTGCTCGCTGCTGGTCCAGGACGCCCCGCCCTGGGCCGTGAGTCCTTCGGTGAGCACGGCGATGAGCGAAGTCTCCACACCTCGAATCCGATAGTCCGGTCCGTTGGCGTTGAAGCCGACATTCCCGAGCACGCCCGGATCGAAGAAGGACACCTGCACGTTCTTCCAATCTTCCTGGTAAATCGCTCCGTTCCACTGCAGGCGCCGGTTGAGGAACTGCGTCTTCCAGCCGAGCTCGCTGTTGGTCAGATTATCGGAGGCGTACGGCAGCGGCGAGCAGTACTGCGGGACACCGCTGGCGTCCGGAATATAGCAGGCGGTGGTTCGGTTGAACGCGCCCGCACGGAAACCCTGTGACCACGTGTAGTACGCGAGCACGTCCGGCAGGATGTGCCACGTCAGATTCGCGCGGCTCTTGAAGCCTTTGTATGTCGTATTGAGGTTCTCATTGTCGAGGTTGGCTGCGTACACCAGGCAGGGCGCAAGCCCACCCTCGTAACATCCGAAAAAGCTGCCGGTGACCGCGCCCTTCTCGTCATTGTTGAAATGGTAATAGCGGGTTCCCGCCGTGAGGGTGAGCACCTTGGGAACGATGTCGAAATCCAACGAGGTGAAGAACGCGCGCTGCCGGTATCCGCGTTTCACGTCATTGAAGAAGCCCACGTTGTCACCGCGCACCGGGGCCGGGTTGTTGACGCTCGAGCCCGGAGCCGGCCCTATGTCCGTCATGCACCCGACCGTGACCGTCGCGGTGCAAGGCGG
>Ga0209350_1000188_pt1 | contig 40076 bp, 36 predicted proteins | sample GraSoi013_2_20cm_2_FD_185822 | JGI IMG/M metagenome (GOLD analysis project Ga0209350, IMG submission 185822) | Grasslands soil microbial communities from the Angelo Coastal Reserve, California, USA - Sample 09_27_2013_2_20cm (SPAdes) (version 2) | ecosystem: Environmental > Terrestrial > Soil >...
GAGCGATAGCCGTTGCCCTTGGGGGTGGCGACGTAGTCGTCGAACTCGCCCGGAATGTACGGCCAGAGGCCATGCACGATGCCGAGCGCGGCGTAGCAGTCGGGGATCGAGGCGACCACCAGGCGCACGGCGCGCACGTCGAACAGCTGCTCGAAGGCGAGCTGCTTGCGCTGCATCTTGCGGTAGATGCTGTAGATGTGTTTCGGGCGTCCGTAGACCTCGGCGGCGATGCCCGCGGCCGCGAGCCCCGCGCGCAGCTCGGCGCAGAGCGTCTCGATATAACGCTCGCGGTCGGCGCGGCGCTCGTTGAGCGCGGCCGCGACCCTCTTGTATTCCTCGGGCTCGAGATAGCGGAAGGCGAGATCCTCGAGCTCCCATTTCAGCTGCCACACGCCGAGGCGATTGGCGAGGGGCGCGTAGATGGCGCGCGCTTCGAGCGCGCGCCGCTCGCGCTCCGCAGGCGGGAGCTCCCGCGCGTGGCGCAGCACGACCAGCTCCTCGGCGAGCCGCGCCAGCACCAGTCGCGGGTCGCTCACGACCGCGAGCAGCATCTTGCGCAGCGTCTCGGCCTGACGCGGGTCGAGTCCCTGCGCCGGGGACCAGCCGCGCGGCAGCCCGAGCGTCCCGAGTCGCAGCAACGCCCCGGCAATCTCGGTAGCACCCTGGCCGACGATGCCGGCGGTCTGCTCGGGGGTGAGCGCCGCGCGCGCCAGCACCGGTCGTGCGAGCAGCGCCTGCGCGAGCTCGGTGCTCTCGGTGAGGCTGCCCATCACCTCGGCGGCCTCTGTGGCGAATGCGAGATCGGCCGGGGCGCGCGCATCGGCGCGCTCGAACGCCGCGCGCGCGCCGATGATGGCGTCGCGAACCCTGGGCGGGCAGATTTGGCTCGTCTCCACGGATACGGGCTCTCGAGCGAGGCGACCGCGCCGGAAGCGGTCAGCGTGTCGTCGGCGCAGGTTTACCGTTATCATACCCGCTTTGTTTTTCCAGGCGGCGCGCGAGCTTGGCCAACGCACCACGGGTCTCCTCACGCATGGCAGGACACAGCAAGTGGGCGAATATCCGGCGCCGTCACGCGGCCCAGGCGCGGCGGCGCGACCGGGGGGCGGTGGCGGAGGCGCGGGCGGGGTCGCAGAGCGTGCGCTACGAGGGGTACGGCCCCGGCGGCGCCGCGGTGATGGTCGAGTGCGTGACGGAAGATCGCGGCGGTACGGGCGCAAGGGTTCGCCGTGCGTTCCTGCAGCACGGGGGGCGGCTCGGAGCCGACGGCTCGGTGAGCTATCTGTTCAATACCGTGGGCCTGATGACCTACCCGCCCGGCACGGACGAGGAGCGGCTCATGAAGGCGGCGCTCGAGGCCGGCGCCGAGGACGTCGTGCCGAACGGCGACGGCTCGGTGGAAGTACTGGCGGATCCTCTCGAGTTCGACGCCGTGCGGGCGGTCCTCACGGACCGCGGCTTCGAGCCCGCGACCGCCGAGGTCACGCAGCGCGCCGCGACGACGGTCGTGTTGTCGGGCGAGGAGGCCATGTCGATGGTGCAGCTGTTGGATGCGCTCGAGGGGCTGGACGAGGTACGGGACGTTTATTCGAATGTCGAGATATCGGACGAGGTCCTGGCGCGCGTTTGAGCCGACCGCCGCGCGGATCGCGGCGGAGCTCAGCGTGCGCGTGCTGGGGCTCGATCCCGGCTCGCGCCGCACCGGCTTCGGAGTGATCGACTGCTGCCGCGGCAAACTCACCGTCGTGGCGCACGGCTGCCTGAACGTTGCCGCCGCGGCCCCGACGGCGCGGCTGCGGATCCTCTTCGAGGGCCTGCAGGCGCTCGTCTCGGAGCACCATCCGACGGAGGTGGCGGTGGAGCGGGTGTTCGTCAGCCGCAACGCCGACAGTGCGCTCAAGCTCGGGCAGGCGCGCGGCGCCGCGCTGTGCGCGGTTCCCGCGGCCGTGCCGGTGTTCGAGTACGCCCCGCGCGCCGTGAAGCTCGCGGTCGTCGGTTCCGGTGGCGCGGAGAAGTTCCAGGTGGCGCACATGATCCGCGAGCTGCTCTCGCTCGCCGAGCGTCCCGGCGCGGACGCCGCGGATGCGCTCGCGGTCGCCGTATGCCACGCCCACTCGCGCCTCAACGGCGTGCCCGCGCAGCTCCTCGGCGCACGCCTGGGGCACTTCGCGCGATGATCGGCTCGCTACGCGGCAGGATCGCTTCCAAGACGCCCCCGCAACTGACGGTCGAAGTCGGCGGACTCGGCTACGAGCTCGAGGCTCCGATGTCGACGTTCTTCCATCTGCCGGCGGTGGGCGAGGAGGTGCGGCTCCTCACGCACCTGGTGGTGCGCGAGGATGCGCACGTGCTGTACGCCTTTGCCACCGAGGAGGAGCGGCGGCTGTTCCGCAGCCTCATCAGGGTCTCGGGCGTGGGACCCAGGATCGCGCTCGCGCTGCTCTCGGGCATCAGCGTGAGCGCCTTCATCCAGTGCGTCCGGAACGAAGATATCGCCGCACTGACCCGCGTGCCGGGTGTGGGCCGCAAGACCGCCGAGCGGCTGATCGTCGAGATGCGCGATCGGCTCGCCGCCCCGCACCCCACTCACGAAACGCCGGCCGCGGCGGGCGCCGCCAGTCCCGAGGACGAGGCCTATGGCGCCCTGGTCGCCCTCGGCTACCGCCCGGCGGAGGCCACGCGCTTGCTCAAAGCGGCCGGTCCCGGTACACATTCGACCGAAGAGCTGATCCGCCGCGCGCTCCAGGGCGCGGCGCGGGAGTAGGTCTCGGAAGCCATGACGGCAGAGCGCATCATCAGTGGAACAGCCGGCGCCGAGGAGGAGGCGGTCGAGCGGGCCATCCGCCCGCGGCGACTCGAGGAGTATGTCGGCCAGGCGCGGGTCAAAATGCAACTCGAGATCTTCATCGGCGCCGCGCGGCAACGCGGCGAGGCGCTCGACCACGTGCTGATCTTCGGCCCGCCGGGCCTCGGCAAGACCACGCTGGCGCACATCGTGGCGGCCGAGCTCGGCGTCAACCTGCGCCAGACCTCGGGCCCGGTGCTCGAGCGCCCCGGAGATCTCGCGGCGCTGCTCACCAACCTCCAGGCCCGTGACGTGCTGTTCGTCGACGAGATTCACCGCCTCGCGCCGGTGGTCGAGGAAGTGCTGTACCCGGCGATGGAGGACTATCAGCTCGACCTCATGATCGGCGAGGGACCGGCGGCGCGCTCGATCAAGCTGAGCCTCCCGCCCTTCACCCTGGTGGGGGCGACCACGCGCGCGGGACTCCTCACGTCGCCGCTCCGCGATCGGTTCGGCATCGTGCAGCGGCTGGATTTCTACACGGTCTCCGATCTCGAGCGCATCGTCGGGCGCTCGGCGGCGATCCTCGGTGTCAGCATCGACGAGGGGGGCGCGGCGCGCATCGCGCAGCGCTCGCGCGGCACTCCGCGCATCGCCAACCGGCTGCTCCGGCGCGTGCGCGACTACGCCCAGATGCGCGGCGACGGCCGCATCGACGAGGGCGTCGCCGACGCGGCGCTCGACCTGCTCGAGGTGGACCGCCAGGGATTCGACACGCTCGACCGCAAACTCCTCACCGCGATCATCGAGCGCTTCGACGGCGGACCGGTCGGCATCGATAGTCTAGCCGCGACGCTCGGCGAGGAGCGCGGCACGCTCGAGGACGTCACCGAGCCGTTCCTGATCCAGCAGGGCTTTCTGGTGCGCACTGCGCGCGGACGCATGGTGACGCGCGCCTCGTACCTGCACCTCGGCCTCAAGCCCCCGGAGCGCGCCGCCGCCACGCTGCAGCTGTTCGAGGACCCGCGGTGAGCGCCTTCCGCTGGCCGGTGCGCGTCTACTGGGAGGATACCGACGGCGCCGGCATCGTCTACTACGCCAGCTACCTGCGCTTCCTCGAGCGCGCCCGCACCGAGTGGCTGCGGGCGCGCGGACACTCGCAGCAGGAGCTCTCGCGCGAGCGCGGCATTGTGTTCGCGGTGGCGAGCCTCACGGTCGAGTACCGCTCGCCCGCGCGCCTCGATGACGAGCTCGAGGTCACCTGCGAGCCGGAGCCCCTCGGGGCGGCGTCGATCGGCTTCGCGCAGCGCATCTACCGCAGCGGCCCCGGCGGCGGGACCCCGGGCGGCGGGAAGGCCGCGCCGCTCCTCGAAGCGAACGTGCGCGTGGCCTGCGTGGACGCGCGTACGCTGCGGCCGCAGCGCCTGCCGTCGTTCCTCACCGAGGTCATCGCCCGGGAGACCGCCGCCGGTGGGTGACCAGCTTTCCATCCTCCGGCTCATCGTCCAGGCGAGCGTGCCGGTGCAGATCGTCATCGGACTGTTGCTGCTGGCCTCCTTGAGCTCCTGGGCGATCATCTTCCGCAAGCGCCGCGTGATCGGGCGGGCGCGGCGCGACGCCGACCGCTTCGAGAGCCGCTTCTGGTCGGGCGACGACCTGGCGCAGCTGTATCGGGCGATCGAGTCACGCGGCGGCGCAACCGGGTTGGCCGGCATCTTCGAGTTCGGGTTCCGCGAGTTTGCGCGCCTGAGACAAAGTGCCGCGGCCGCCGACCAGCTGCTGGAAGGCTCGCGGCGCGCGATGCGCGTCGCGCAGCTGAAGGAGATCGACCGCCTCGAGCACAGTCTCGCGACGCTTGCCAGCGTCGGTAGCACGAGCCCCTACGTGGGGCTCTTCGGCACGGTGTGGGGAATCATGAGCGCCTTCTCCTCGCTCGGTAACGTGCAACAGGCGACGCTTGCGATGGTCGCGCCGGGAATATCGGAAGCGCTGGTGGCGACCGCCATCGGGCTGTTCGCGGCGATTCCCGCGGTCGTGGCCTACAACCGCTTCGCCGACCAGGTGAACCGGCTCGAGGTGCGCTTCGACGCCTTCATCGAAGAGTTCTCCACCATCCTGCAGCGGCACGCGGCGCGCGGCGCCGGCGCGCCGCCCAATCCGGAGCGCTGAAGGCCATGGCACAGACTTCCCGCGGGCGGCGGCTGATGGGCGAGATCAACGTCGTGCCCTACATCGACGTGATGTTGGTGCTGCTCATCATCTTCATGATCACCGCGCCGCTTCTGACACAAGGTGTGAAGGTGGATCTGCCCAAGGCGGGCGCGGAACCTCTCGAGGCGCAACGGCTCCAACCCCTGGTGCTGTCGGTCGATCGGCAGGGACGCCTGTATCTCAACCTGGGCGCCAATCCGCAGGCGCCGCTGGATGACGAGACGGTGGCGGCGCGGGCGACCGCGGCGCTGCAGCGCGATCCGGAGATTCAGGTGCTGGTGAAGGCGGACACCGCTGTGGCCTACGGCCGCGTCGTGCAGGCCATGGTTATCCTGCAGCGCGCCGGCGCACGCAAGGTCGGTTTCATCACCGATGCGCTGCCCGAGCGGGCGCGCCGCGGGAGCTGATGCACGCGAGCGATGCAGCGAGCGAGTGACCGCTGGGTATCGATTGCGCTGTCGGTGCTGTTGCACGGAGCGCTGCTGGCCGCGTTGGTGTACGGATGGATGATGTTCCGGCGGCCACCGCCGAAACCGACACTGGCGATCGAGGCGACGGTGGTGGATGCGCGCTCGCTGCGAGGCGCGGTGCGCCCGCCGCCGGAGCCTCGGCCCCCCGCAGCCCCGGAACCGTCCCCGCCGCCGCCACCAACACCGCCGCCGCCGCAGGAGCCGCTCGGTCCGCCGCCGCCGACGCCCGAGGAGCTGGCGCGTCGCGAGGAGCAGCGCCAGCAGGCCGAAGCCGCCGTGGCCGAAGAGCGTCGTGTCGCGCAGGAGAGAGCCGCGGAAGAGAAGCGCCGCGAGGAGCAGCGCGCCCCGGCGGAGAAGAAGGTGCGCGAGGCCGCCGAAGCTCGCAAGCGCGCCGCCGAGGAGCGCCAGCGCCTCGCGGAGGCACAGGACACCAGCGAGCGCGAGGCCGACTTGAAGCGCAGTCTCGCCACGGAGGAGAAGGCCAGGGTCGAGCGCTCGAGCGCGGCACTGGCGAGCTGGGAGGCACAGATCGCCGCCAGGATCAACCGTGCGTGGCTGCGCCCGCCCACGGCGCGAGCCGGGATATCATGTGTGTTGAATGTGACCCAGGTGCCGGGAGGAGAAGTGACCCAGGTCAGCATCGGCGAATGCAACGGAGATCAGGCGGTGCGCGAATCGATCGAGGCCGCGGTGTACCGCGCTTCCCCGCTGCCGCCGCCGCCCGACCCGGCGCTCTTCGATCGCAACCTGCGCATCAACTTCAGGCCGGACTGATGAGCGTGCGGCCCGTCCCTGACTCGGTTCCACGGCGGCTGCCGCGCGGCACCGCCCGCGCCGTCGCGCTGCTCGCGCTGCTCGCGCTGGCGCCCGGGGCGCCGCGCCCCGCGAGCGCCGCGCTCGAGATCGAGGTCACCTCCGGGGTGCGCGATCCGGTACCGATCGCGATCGTGCCCTTCGCGCCCTCCGCACCGGCCGACGGCGGCCTGGACGTCGCCGCCGTGGTGCAGCACGATCTCGAAGGCAGCGGACGCTTTCGCGCGCTGGCGCGCGCGCGGATGCCGGCCAAGCCGACGCGCGCGGATGAGATCGCGGCGGGGAGCTGGAAGGGCGCGGGGAGCGATTACGTGGTGGTCGGGCGCGTGAGCGCGCTCGGGAGCGGCGAGCTTGCGGTCGACTTCGACCTGGTGAACGCGCTCACCGGTGCGCGGCTCGCCACGCAGCGCTTCGTTGGAGCGCCGAGCGCGCTGCGCAACGCGGCGCACCGGGTGAGCGACGTCGTTTATCAGAAGATCCTCGGGGTCCGTGGGGCATTCGCGACCCGCATCGCGTACGTTGCGGTCGAGGGCGCCGCGCCCGAGCAGCACTTCCAGCTGATCGTTGCGGATGCCGACGGGGCGAACCAGCACCTGGTGCTCGAGTCGCGCTTCCCGCTCATGTCGCCCGCGTGGTCGCCGGACGGACAGTATCTCGCCTATGTCTCCTTCGAGACCAAGCACTCGGGGGTGTACGTGCAGCGGGTGAAGAGCGGGGAGCGGCGGCAGGTGTCGGCGCGCGCCGGCGTCAACGGCGCCCCCGACTGGTCCCCCGATGGGCGCAAGCTCGCGCTGACACTCGGCGGCGGGGGCGGCAATCCCGACATCTACATCCTCGATCTCACCACGCAGGACCTGACGCGCCTCACCGACGACCCGGCGATCGACACCGAGCCGGTGTGGACGCCGGACGGACGCTCGCTCTACTTCACCTCCGACCGCGCCGGCTCGCCGCAGGTCTACCAGATCAACGCGCAGCCCGGCGCGCACCCGAAGCGCATCACCTTCGGCGGCACCTACAACGCCCGGCCGCGGGTGTCGCCCGATGGCACGCAGCTGGCGATGGTGACGCTCGACAACGCCGCCTACCGGATCGCGGTGCAGGATCTCTCGAGTGGAGCCGTGCGGGTGCTGTCCCACGGGCGACTCGACGAATCGCCGAGTTTCGCGCCCAATGGGGCTACACTTATCTATTCGGAGCGCGACGGCGAGCGAGGGGTGCTGGCGACGGTGTCGATCGACGGCCTCACGGGGCTGCGCCTCAAGGCCCCGCAGGGCGAGGTCCGTGAGCCCGCGTGGGGGCCGTTCAGTCCCTGAGCGGCCGGCTCGAAGTTTAGGGAGGTTGGAATGGCGGAGAATGCCTCGATGCGACGAGTGATCATCGTGCTGGTGGCTGCCGCAGCGCTCACGCTCGGCGGCTGCGCCGCAAAGCAGCCCAAGCCGGCGCCGTCCGCACCCGGCGAGACGAGCGAGCCCGCACAGGGAGCCGGTGCCGGCACGGCCAGCGCCGCCGCGGCCAATCCGGACGATGAAGGGATGGGTCCGCAGGCCGGGCTGCTCGCGACGCGTCTGGTGTATTTCGACTTCGACAGCGCCGAGATCAAGGGCGCGGGCACGGACGTCGTGGCCGCGCACGCGAAATACCTGGGCGCGCACCCGGCGACCCGCGTGCGTCTCGAGGGACACACCGACGAGCGCGGCTCGCGCGAATACAACATCGGCCTCGGCGAGCGGCGCGCCCAGTCGGTGCGCCGCGCGCTGCTCCTGCAGGGCGCCACGGACACACAGATTTCCACCGTGAGCTACGGCGAGGAGCGCCCGGCAGCGCCGGGGCACGACGAGGCGGCCTGGGCGAAGAACAGACGGGTCGAGATCGTGTACCTGACACAGCCGCTGCCGGCGAAGCCGTGAGTGCCCGACCCGTGAGTGCGAGAGGACCGTCCATGCGCCTGATCGTGCTCGCCGTGCTCGCCGTGCCGCTCGCGCTGCTCGCAGCGGGGTGCGCGAGCACTCCACCGGAGCCGGACCCGGTGCAGCTGAAACTGAACGATCTCGATGCGCGCATCGCCCGTGTCGAGGCGAATCAGGTCGAGGCCGCGCAACGCATGGATGAGGTGCAGGCGCGGATGCGGGAGCTACGCGGGCGGATCGAGGAGCTCGAGCACAACAACGAGGCCCTGGCGAAGCAGCAGCGGGACCTCTACGCGGATCTCGAGAAGCGTCTCGCGGCGGCGAGTGCTGCGCGCTCGGCGGCCCCTGGGGCGGCCGGGGACGGAGCGGCCACAGCCGGCGCGACGGCGGGCGGGGCGACGGCCGGCAGCGGCGCGGGCGCGGCGCCGGAAGGTGGCGGCACGGCGCCGGCCACGGGCGCGGGAGGAGCGGGCGCGGCGGCCCCGGGCGCCGCGTCCTCCACCGAGCAGGCGGTGTACGCCCAGGCGTTCGATGCCCTGAAGGCCGGCAGCTACTCGGTCGCGATCACGGGGTTCAAGGACTTCCTCGCCAGCTATCCCTCGAGCCCGCTCGCCGAGAACGCGCAGTACTGGCTGGGAGAAGCCTATTACGTGAATCATGATTACGAGTCGGCAGCCGGCGCGTTTCGCGCGGTGCTGAAGAAGTGGCCCGACTCGCGCAAGGCTCCCGATGCGTTGCTCAAGCTCGGCTACACGCAATACGCGCAGAAGCAATATCCCGCGGCGCGCGCCACGCTGACCGAGGTGTTGCGCAAGTACCCGGGGAGCGACTCCGCGAAGCACGCCGCGGAGCGCCTGCGCCGGTTTTCCGGGGCAGGCTCGCAGTAAGGGCATCGTGGCGGCGGAGCGCGTGACGCGCCTCAAGGTCACCGAGATCTTCCACTCCCTGCAGGGCGAGGCGGACACCGCGGGGTGGCCCACGGTGTTCGTGCGGCTCACCGGTTGCCCGCTGCGCTGCCAGTACTGCGACACCACCTATGCGTTTCACGGCGGAGAGTGGTGGGAGCTCGAGGCGATCCTCTCGCGCGTGCGCGGGTTCGGCACGCCGTTCGTGTGCGTGACCGGGGGCGAGCCTCTCGCGCAGAAGGGCTGCGCGGAGCTCCTGACGAGGCTCTGCGACGCGGGCTTGCGGGTGTCGCTGGAAACCAGCGGCGCGATGCCGCTCGGAGAGGTCGATGCGCGGGTATCCAAGGTCGTGGACGTCAAGACTCCGGGCTCCGGAGAGGAGCGCCGCAACCGCTACGAGGAGCTGCCGCGGCTCACGCCGCACGACCTGGTGAAGTTCGTGATCTGCAGCCGCAGCGACTACGAATGGAGCCGCGCGAAGCTCGGGGAGCTCGCCGTGCCGGCCGGCTGCACCGTCCTCTTCTCGCCGAGTCACGAGCAGCTCGCAGCGCGCGAGCTCGCCGACTGGATCCTGGAGGACCGGCTGCCGGTGCGGATGCAGATCCAGCTTCATAAGTATCTCTGGGGCGACGTGCCCGGGAAGTAGCGTGGACGGACCCGCCGCGGTGGTGCTGCTGTCCGGGGGGCTCGACTCGGCCACGGTGCTGGCGATCGCCCGCGAGGAAGGATTCACCTGTTACGCGCTGTCGGTCGACTACGCCCAGCGCCATGCCGCGGAGCTCGATGCGGCGCGGCGCGTGGCGCACGCCGGCGGCGCGCACGAGCATCGCGTCATGCGCGTCGATTTCGCGGGCATCGGCGGCTCGGCGCTCACGGAGCCAGGCCTCGCGGTTCCCGAAGCGCCCACCACCGGCATACCGATCACCTACGTGCCGGCGCGCAACACCGTGATGCTGTCACTGGCGCTCGCCTGGGCCGAGGTGCTGCGCTCGCGCGATGTGTTCATCGGCGTCAACGTGCTGGACTCGAGCGGCTATCCGGACTGCCGACCGGAGTTTCTCCAGGCATTCGGGGCGCTGGCGGCGCTCGCCACGAAAGCGGGCGTCGAGGGCAGCCCCTGCCGCCTGCACGCGCCGCTGATCAGCCTCACCAAGGCCGAGATCATCCGCGAGGGGATGCGTCTCGGCGTCGACTACGGGCAGACCGTGTCGTGCTATCAGGCGGACGGGGAGGGACGCGCTTGCGGCCGGTGCGACGCCTGCCGGCTACGGCGGATGGGTTTTGCGGCAGCGGGGCTGCCGGACCCGACGCGCTACCAGCAGCGCTAAGTGTCAGGACGGCTCCGCCAGCGCCTCCTGCAGCGCCACCTGCAGCAGGCCGAGCGCCTCATCGATGTTGGCGCGACTCACCATGAGGGGCGGAATGATGCGCAGCGTGCTCACCCCGCACGACAGCAGTAGCAGGCCGTTGTGGAAGGCGCGCGTCAGGAGCCTCTGACAAAGCGCGGTGGCGGGCTTGCGGCTCGCGCGGTCGGCGATCAGCTCCACGCCGATCATGAGGCCCTTGCCGCGCACCTCTCCGATGCACTCGAACTGCGACTGCAGCGCACGCAGGCGGCCGATGCAGTAGTTGCCGACCTCGGCGGCATTGGCGGCATACTCTTTCTGAACCAGATCGAGCGTGGCGAGCGCCGCCGCGCAGCAGATCGGGTTGCCGCCGAAGGTGTTGCCGTGGGCGCCGCGACGCCATTTCTCCATGTGGCCCTTGCGCGCGATCACGAGTCCGATGGGCAGCCCCGAGCCAAGGCCCTTGGCGAGCGTCATGATGTCGGGTGATACGCCCCAATGCTCGCAGGCGAACATCCTGCCGGTGCGTCCGACGCCGCTCTGCACCTCATCGAACACCAGCAGGATCCCGTAGCGATCGCAGAGCGCGCGCAGGCCCTGAAGGAAACCGTCGGGGGGCACGAGGTACCCACCCTCGCCCTGGATCGGCTCGACCACGATCGCGGCCACTTCGGTCGCGGGCACGTTGCTCTGGAACAGGACGTTCTCGATATAGTCGAGCGTCGCGCGCCCCTGATCGGGGCCGGCAAAGAGCGGCCGATACGCGTTCGGGTAGGGCACGTGCGTGACGCCCGGCATCGCGGGAAAGAAGCCGGCCTGCTGCGTGTACTTGCTCGCGGTGAAAGCCAGCGATCCCATCGAGCGGCCGTGAAAGCCCCCGAGGAATGCGATGAAGCGCGGTCGGCCGGTCACGTAGCGCGCGAGCTTGAGCGCTCCCTCGACCGATTCGGTGCCGCTCTGGCACATGAATACCTGCACCGGCTCGCGCATCGGGTCGAGCTCGTTGATGCGCTCGGCGAGACGCGTCATGCGCTCGTGCCAGTAGTCGCTCGAGATGTGCAGAAAGTCGTCGGCGGCGCTCTTGATCGCCTGGGCGACCGCCGGGTGCGCATGCCCGGTGCTGCACACGGCAATGCCGGCGGCGAAGTCCAGGAAGCGATTGCCATCGACGTCCCAGACCTCGACGCCGCGCCCGCGCGCCATCACGAAGGGGTAGTCGCGCGGATAGGAGGGCGAGCTCACGACGCGATCGCGCGCCAACAGGGCGCGGGCGTTGGGTCCCGGGAGCTCGGTGCGGATGTGGGGCGGACGCATGGAGAAATCCTCAGTGTCGTTCGGGAGCGGGCAGTCTGATCCGCACGGGAGTCGCATGGGCCGCCTCGGTGCGAGCATGCAACTCGCGCAGCACGCGCAGGTCCCCGGCCTCGGGCGGCGGCAGGGTCTCGAGATCGTCGGCCACCGCGAGGGGCCAGCCGGTCGCGACGCGCGCATCCTCCACCGACATGCCGGGGTAGAGGGCGGTGAGCTTGAGCTCTCCGCTACGGGCATCGGGGCGCAGGACACCTAAGTCGGTGATCACCGCCTGCGGGCCGCGCCCCGGAAAGCCTGCCCGATCGCGCTCGCCCGACCCGCCGAGGAATCCGCAGCTCGTCAGGAAATCGAGACGCGGAACGAAGCTGCGCGGGGACTGCTTCATGATCACGAGCACCTCGCGGGCGTGGGCGGCGATCTCGGGAGCGCCTCCCGAGCCGGGAAGGCGCACCGTCGGATGCGAGTAGCTGCCGATCACGGTCGTGTTGAGGTTTCCGTAGCGGTCGATCTGCGCGGCACCGAGGAACCCGACATCCACCCGGCCGCGCTGCAGATAGTGCGTGAACACCTCCGGAAGAGATACGACGCAGTCGGCGGTATCGGCGAGCTCCCCGTCCCCGATCGAGAGCGGTAAAACTTCCGGGCGCGCGCCCACCGTGCCGGATTCGTAGATCAGCACCAGCTCGGGAGCGTGGGTGCGGCGCGCCAGATTGCAGGCAGCACTCGGCAGTCCGATGCCCACGAAGCACACGGTGCCGTTCGTGAGCTGCCGGGCGGCGGTCACGGTCATCATCTCGTCGGCGCTGTAGGCGCCGGAGGCCCGCACGCCGCCGCTCATGCGGCGACTCGCAGCCGCGCGAGCAGCTCGGCATGATCGCGGCTCGAGAGCACGTGCTCCTGCATCCATTGCTGGAAGCGCCCGCGGTCCCGGGCGATCTGGTCCCACTCGAGGTAGAAACGATTGTCGCGCTCGTAGAAGCCGGCGGCGTACGAGGGGTGAGCTCCGCCCGGCACGACGCTCACCGCGGTGACGAGCCAGTGGGGCAGCACGATCGCATTCAGCGGCGCGTCGAAGTGCTCGACCTCCTGTTCGACCGTCACCACGAGGCGCCGCGCGGCCAGCGCCGCCTCGCGCGCCGCGCCGATGATGCCGCGGATCAGAACGTTGCCGTTGCGGTCCACCTGCTGCGCGTGCAGGATCGTGACGTCGGGCGTGATGGCAGGGACCGCGAGGAGCCGCTCGCCGCTGAAAGGGCAGGTGACGGTCCGCATCTGTGCGCCGCGGGCCCGATCGAGATCGGTGTCGGCGTAGTGGTGCATGAGCGCGCAGGGCAGACCGCTCGCGCCGGCCTGGTACGCCGCGCCGATCTCGGCGTGAGTATGCTCGGTGATCGCGAGAGGCTGCGGCCACTGGCGCTCGATCGCATCGCGCAGGCGGTGGAGCGACCCCACCCCGGGGTTGCCTCCCCACGAGAAGGTCAGCCGCTCGGCACATCCCATGCCGATCATCTGATCGTGGATCAGATCGGGCGTCATGCGGATGAGGTGCAGGCCGCGCCGCCGCTGGCGGATGATCTCGTGGCCGGCGGCAAACGGGATCAGGTGCGTGAAGCCCTCGAGCGCCACGCTCGCGCCGTCACGCACGTGCGTCGCAATCGACTCGCTGAGCGGCAGCAGCGGCACGGCTCACCTCACTCGACGACGGTCTGCGACTGCTCGCGCATGTACTGCGGCAGGTAGTAGAAGGAGCCGATGGCCTTGCCGGTACTGCCCGAGCCTTTCCAGCCGCCGAAGGCCTGGTAGCCCGGCCACGCTCCCGTGGTCGCGCCCTGCGGGCGGTTGACGTACATGACACCGGCCTCGGCGTTATCGAGGAACCAGTCGATTTCGCCCGTGCCACCATAAAAGCCGGCGGTGAGCCCGAGCGCCGAGCGGTTCATGAGCGCCATGGCCTCGTCGTTCGAGGAGACCCGGTGCACCATCAGGATGGGCAGGAACAGCTCCTCGCTCCACAGGGCATGCCCGAGCGGGGCTTCCGCGATCGTGGGCCTCACGAAGAATCCGCGGCCGAGCGCGCCGTCCTCCAGCTCCTCGCCGCCGGTCAGGAGCCGCGCATCGCCGTCGCGCAGCATCGAGACATAGCGCGCGTAGTTGTCGTAGGCGGCGCGTGTGGTCACGGGGCCGAGCCAGTGCTCGCGGCGCGTCGGGTCGCCGATGCGGATCGACTCAGTCTGCGTGAGCAGCGTGTCGATCAGCGCGTCGGCTACCTTCTCGTGCACATAGAGACGCGAGAGCGCCGAGCACTTCTGGCCGCCCATGCCGAAGGCGGAGCGCACGATACCGCTCGCGGCGCGCTCGAGATCGGCGCCCGGGGTGACGATGCAGGCATTCTTGCCACCCATCTCGGCGATGCACGGGCGCGGAACCGGCGGCGCCTGCAGCGCTTGCAGGATGCGCATGCCGACCTCGTGCGAGCCGGTGAAGGTCGCCCCGGCGGTGAGCGGGTGCGAAATCAGAGCGGCTCCGACTTCGGCGCCCTGGCCGCTGAGATAGTTGAACACCCCGGGTGGCAGCCCCGCATCGCGGATGCAGTCGGCGAGCAGGCGCCCCGCCCAAGGGGTGGCGGTAGCGCCCTTCAGCACAACGGTGTTGCCGGTCACAAGCGCCGCGGCGGTCGGGCCGCCCGCGAGCGCGAGCGGAAAGTTGAACGGCGCGATGACCACCCACACCCCGTAGGGCTTGAGCACGCTACGGTTGTGCGAGGCGTGCGTGGTGAGCGGGTCGTCGGGGAGCGGGCGGTCGAAGGCGCCGCTGCGCTCGAAATCCGCGGCGTACAGGCTGAAGAAGTCGGCGGTTTCCTGAGTCTCGGCCAGCGCCTCTAAGCGGTTCTTGCCGACCTCGAGCGCGAGAGCCGCCGCGATGTCGTACACGCGCTCCTCGATGAGACGCGACACCCGGCGCAGAAGCTCGGCGCGCTCAGCGGGCGGGGTGCCCCGCCAGCTCGGCCAGGCGCTCGAGGCGGCCTGCATGGCGTCCGCCGCATCCTGTGCGCTGGCCGCCGGGAATTCCCCCAGCACCTGAGCCGAGTCCGCGGGGCTCGTCTTGACGAAGTGCCGCTGTGCCGGGCGATCCCGACCGGCGATGAAGAGCGGGTGGCGGCCGCCGAGGCGCTCGCGCGCTCGCTCGACCGCGGACTCGAAACGCGCGTGCAGCTCCGGCGGCGGATCGAACATCGTCGCATAGGTGAGTTTGAAGGTCATGGTGACACCGGTCCCGATGTTGTCGGCGCCCGCTGTAGACGAGCGCTCTGCACTTGCGCAAGGTAGGCCGCGCACTCACCCCACGTCAACGCGGCTCCCGGCGGACCGTCGCTGTAGTATCATGACGCCCCCGCGCTGCGGCCCCGGCAGGCGCGCCGGGCGCGCGGTTTCACCTTCGATGGGGCGTTAGCTCAGTCGGTAGAGCATCGGACTTTTAATCCGCTGGTCGACGGTTCGATTCCGTCACGCCCCAGTCTTAACGCTGATTTGCGCGATCTGACGATTCCGCCGTCGAATCAACTGGAGCCTCTCAAGGGGGATCGTCAGGGGCAGCACAGCATCCGGATCAACAAACAATGGCGCGTTTGTTTCAAGTGGAGAGAAAGGGACGCTTTCGACGTGGAGATCGTGGATTACCATTGAGAGTAGAGACCATGATGACCAAGAAGCTGCGCCCGGTACACCCAGGCGACATTTTGCTGCATGACTTCATGCAGCCGCTGAAGCTGAGCTCCTACAGGGTGGCAAAGGAGCTTGGTGTGGCCGCTCCGACTGTCAACGAAATAGTGCGACGCCGGCGTGCGATCACGGCCGAAATGGCGTTGCGGTTGTCGCGCTACTTCGGTACGAGCGCGCAACTCTGGCAGAACCTGCAGACGCAGTATGACCTCGAGATCGCGAGCAGGAAGATCGGCAAGAAAGTGGAGCGCGCCATTCAGCATTGAGACAACCTTGCGTATCTGGGAGCTGGATCCGAGGATGCAGCTCGCGAGCGCTCTGACGGAGAAGTGGCGCGTGGCCGAAGTCGCCCGGCCCCGCGTGCAGGATCTGGAAACGCTGGTCGAGCTGAGTACCGACGCTCTGCAACGCAGCAATGCCCGGCTGGCCGACGCCGACGAGCCAGGGCGGCGAGCTCCGCTCCGAAACCTTCTCGGCCAAGGTCAAGGCCTTTGCCGAGCATGTTGCCAAGGCGCCGGCCGGCGGTTACAAAGTGCGCAACCCGATCCGCGCGGATAGGATGCCATGAAGCTCATGAACGGCAGGCGGCCGGTACACCCCGGCGAGGTGTTGCGTGAGAACTTCCTGCGGCCGGCGCGCCTGAGCGCGAGTGCGCTCGCGAAGGCGTTGCGCGTGCCGGCGCCGCGTATCAACCAGATCCTGCGAGAGCGGCGCGGCATTTCCGCCGATACAGCCATGCGGCTCGCACGCTACTTCCACGGCGAGGCGCAGGCGTGGATGAACCTGCAGGCGCGCTATGACCTGCGCCGGGTAGAGATCTCGAAGGGCAGGAGGATCCGAAGCGAGGTCAAGCCGAGCCGCTCGTGAGCGAGCCGCACGGGCGCGAAGCGGGGGGAAAAAAAGGACCGGCCTCGGAGGCGGGGGACGTGATTTCGGAAAACTGAGAGTCTGACGCCATCGCTATCCCTGAGCCCTGGTTGCCATCCTGGCATTCCGCCATCCATTGGCGCGCTGCCCTCCGTGGCAGCGAACAGACCGACCCTCTCAGATTCCCTCAGATCACATCGCGTCCTCCGCCTCGAGGCCGTTAAGTACGCGTCGCACCGGTTGGGGGGGTAATCCGGACGACGCGGTCTCGGTTGCACGAGCGGGCTCGTGCAGTGACTGTCTGGCGTTTGTGAGCAGCTCGTCGATCCCCACAGGACGCCGTGGATTGAAATGTGCGACTCCGACGCGGAGCGACAGCGGCGGCAGGTCGCTGCCGGATTGCTGTGGCCGTCGGACGCGCAGCATGAGCGCGCCGCGCGAGGCGTACTCCGGGTTCGTGGTCAGGGCGGCGAACTCGGCGCCCTCGAGCCGGCCGAGGACCTCGTAGACCCCGTAGCTCGGGTAGAGATCGCGCATGAAGTTGCCCATCTGCCGCAGCAGCACGTCGGCCGCGGTGGGGCCCATGGCTTCGATGACCCGCGCAAGGTCATTGACCTCGAAGCAGACGAGGTGGGCCGCGGAGCCATCGCGGGCCGCGACATCGAGCAGTCGCGTGCCGGTCTGCACGAAACCGCGCTGGTTGCAGAGCCCGGTGAGCTCGTCGGTCACCGTGGCACAGCGGAGCGACTGCACGAGGCTCAACAGCGCCTTCAGCTGCACCGAGATCCGCTGGGCTTTGCTCAGACCTTGGCCGCGCAGCAGCTCCGATAACACTCGCCGGATGCGTGCCTCGTCGCCCTCCATGACGGCGACGCGCAGCTGCCCGCCGAGCTCGGCATGGCGCGCGCGTAACGCGCCTTGTTCGACCGACTGCATGGACTGCGACCCTGAGGCGGCTTGCATCGGAGACCTTCCTGGACAGCAGCCACTCGACCTGGGACCAAAGCATAGTGCTGGCCCGGTAGCGGCTCGACGGAGGCCACCCTTAATTCGGCGTCGGCTTAAGGCGGATTGTTGGGTAGGGAAGTCCCTACACAGGCCGCGACACGGATGTCACGAAGTCTTGACAGGCTACCCAGTATTCGTTACGGCCCCCGGGCAGTTAAAGGATGGTGCTGCGGCGATCGCGGGTGGCCCAGCCCAAGCTAGAGCTTGACCGAGGGCCGCGCCTGTGCCCGCGGGCCCTTGGCTCAGGCGGTGCGCGCGACGGTCGCCTCGAGCTCAGCACGGGTCTCTTTTATATGAGCGCGCACCAGGCGCTCCGTCTCCTTACCGTCGCTCCGGGCCCAGGCCCGATAAATCGCATGGTGCTCGCGCGCGGCTCGCGTGACCCGACCGGCCGGCTGCAGGTGCAGGCGCACGTAGCGCTCCGAGAGGGTATGAAGCCGATAGAGCACCTCGCTCGTCACCGGGTTGAGACGTGGCACGACGAGTGCGAGATGGAACGCGCAGTTGAGATCTCCCGCCATCGGGAGCTGCCCGGCCGCGAGCGCCGCGTTGAGCGCATGAAGGGCCGCGGCCGCCGCCTCGCGTTCGGCGGTCGACGCAGCGCGGGCGCCCTTGGCGGCGGAGGGCGGCTCGATGTCGAGGCGCAGGCGGAACACCTCCGCCACCTCCGCTCTCGAGAGAGGCCGAACCTGAAATCCGCGGTGGGCGAAGATGTCGACCAGGCCCTCGGAGCGCAGCTCGAGCAGCGCCTCGCGCACCGGGATCTTGCTGGTACCGAACTCGGCCGCGAGCGAGTCCTGCAGGAGCTGCGCCCCGGGCGCGTAGGCGCCCGAGAGGATCTTCTCGCGGATGCGGACTCTGATCTGCCCGCTGACGGTGCGCGACAGCGGCTCCGCGGTGGCGCCCCTGGGCGTGGCGCCCGCGGCCGTGGGGCTCATGGACGGATGCCCCAGCAGAAGGGATCGTCGGGATCGAGCCGCAGCCTGGCCTCGCCGGTGACGTGGGCAGCGCCGGTGATGGTCGGGGTGATCTCGCCGCGGTCGCGCGCGTGCCAGCGGTAGCGCGCGCTGAAGCTGCTGCCGATCAGGCTCTCCTGGGTCCACGTCTCCCCCTCTTCGAGCTCGCCCTCGGCCGCGAGACAGGCGAGCTTGGCGCTGGTGCCGGTGCCGCACGGGGAGCGATCGTAGGCACCGCCCGGGCAGAGCACGAAGTTGCGTGCGCGCGGAGCGCCGCCGGGCGAGGGGGCGAACAGCTCGACGTGATCCACCTCGGGGAAACCGGCGGCATTCACCGCCTGCCGGAGCTGCCAGGCAAACTCACTCAGGGCCGCGACGTTGCCGGGCTCGATGTCGAGCGGCTGCTCATGGGTGAGAAAGAACCAGTTGCCGCCCCAGGCGATGTCGCCCCGGACGCTGCCGACGCCCCCCACCGGAACGCGCACCTGCCGCGCCTTGCGGTAGCTCGTGACGTTCTCGACATCGATGCGGCCGTCCGCGTGGAGGCGCGCATTCACCAATCCGACCGGGGTGTCGATGCGAAAGCTCCCCGGAGTGCATCGCCCCGCGTGCGCGAGCGAGGCGATGAGCCCGATCGTTCCGTGGCCGCACATGCCGAGGAAGCCCACGTTGTTGAAGAAGATCACGCCGAAGTCGCAGTCGGCGCGGTGCGGCGTGCAGAGTAGCGCCCCGACCAGCGCCTCGGACCCGCGCGGCTCGTTGACGATGGCCGAGCGATACCGATCGAAGTGCTCGCGAAAGCGCTCGAGGCGGTCGGCGAGGGGGCCGGTCCCGAGGTCCGGCCCCCCCTCGATGACGAGCCGGGTCGGCTCACCCGCGGTATGCGAATCGATGACCTCGATCGCGATGGGTCCGCGGCTCGCTGTCATGGGGTGGTGCGCTCACATCGGGCGCGTAGCGCGCGCCCGCTCGACCCGCCGGGCGACATCGGCGCGCCGCTCGCCCGCGAGCGGCAGCCTTGGGGGGCGCACGCGCTCCGAGCCCCGGCCCATGAGGGCCTCGGCGAGCTTGATGGACTGCACCAGGTCGGGGTCCGAGTCGAGGTGCAGGAGCGGCATGAACCAGCGGTAGATCCGGCGGGCGCGCTCGAGGTCGTCTGCGCGGATGGCTTCATAGAGCGCCAGCGACTCGGCGGGGAAGGCGTTGGTGAGCCCCGATACCCAGCCCCGCGCCCCGAGCGTCAGCGCCTCGAAGACGACATCATCGAGCCCGGCGAAGAGCACGTAGCGCTCGCCGAGCGCGTTCAGCAAGTCGGTGAAGCGGCGCGGGTCGGGCGCGGACTCCTTGATCGCCACGATGTTCCTGAGCTCGGCCAGGCGCTCGAGCGTCTCGATCTCGATGTTGACCCGGTAAGCGGGCGGATTGTTGTAGAGCATGATCGGGAGCGAGGTGGCCTCGGCGACCGCGCGCAGGTGGTACTCGAGCTCGGCGCGCGTCGGCACGTAGACCATCGCCGGCAACACCATCAGACCGTCGACCCCGATGCGCTCGGCGTCGCGGGCGTAGGCCACGGCACTCGCGGTGGTGAGCTCCGAGACCCCGGCAATGAGCGGCACCCGCCCGCCGACGGTCTCGACCGCGCCCTTGAGCACGGTGCGCTTCTCCTCGGCGGTGAGGGAGTTGTTCTCCCCGACGGTGCCGAGCAGCACCACGCCGTGAACCCCGTCGCGCACCAGCGCCGCCTGCACGGCCGAGGTCGCTGTGGTGTCGAGCGCGAGGTCGGCGCCGAACTGGGTGGTGGCCGCCGGAAAGACTCCGGACCAGGAGCATTGGGCAGGGGTGCTCATGGAGTGCCTCCTGTGCCGCCGCGGGCTTCAGTGCGCGTGGGATCGTAGATCGTATACGATCGACTCATGGGGGAACAAGACTCGGTCGCGGTGATCGGCGCCGGAGTCGTCGGCTGTGCGATCGCCTGGAGCCTCACTCGCGAGGGGTGGCCGGTGATGCTCGCCGACCCGGCGGAGCCCGGCTCCGGGGGAGCGAGCTTCGGCAACGCGGGGCACCTCGGCGCTGAGCTGGTCGAGCCCCTGCCTTCCCCGGCACTGCTGTTCGGTTTCTGGCGGCAGCTGTTCGTGTTCGGAGGCGCGCTCGACCTCCCGTGGCGCCGGCTGCCGCAGTTTGCGCCCTGGGCGTGGCGCTTCGCCGCCGCCGCCTTCCGTCAGCGTGCCAACACCCGGCAATTTGCGCCGCTGGTGAGACCCGCGGCCGCGGCGTGGGAGCGCACGCTGCGCGAGGTCGGGAGCCGGGCGCTCCTGCGCCGCAACGGCCACCACCAGGTCTGGCTCACCCCCGCCGGCGCGAGAAAAGCGGCCGCCGAGGCGCGCCGCATGGAGAGGCTCGGCGTCCCGACCGCACCTGCGCCGCCAGAGCTGCTGCACGCGGTGGCGCGCGCCGCGGGCACCGGCACCATCGCGGGTCTCGAGTTTCCCGACACCGGCCACGTGCTCGATCCGCGCGGAGTCTGCGAGGCCCTGGCGCGCGCGGCGGTCGCGCGCGGCGCGAGCGTGCGGCGGTTGCGCGTGCTCGAGCTCGCCCCGTGCGGCGACCGCATCGAGCTGCGCACCGATGCCGGGACGCTCACCGTGAGCGCGGCGATCGTGTGCGCCGGCGTCTGGTCGGCGCCGCTCCTCGCTCACTTCGGCTTGCGCGCGCCGCTCGAGGCGGTGCGCGGCTATCACGTCGAGCTGCCCGGGCACGCCCCGCTCGCCGATGCGCCGGTGGTCTACATGGATGATGACATCGTGGTGACGCCGTTGGCCTCGCGGCTGCGCGCGACGAGCTACATGGAGTTCTCCGTCCCCGAGGCCGCCCCCGACCCGCGCAAGCCCGCACGCCTCGCGGCCACCCTGAGGCGGCTCGGGTATCGCTGCGACAGCGGCAACTCCGGATGGGTTGGCCCGCGTCCGGTCCTTCCGGACTACCTGCCCGGCATCGGTCGGGTGCCGGGCGGAGCGCGAGTGTTCTACGCGATCGGCCATCATCATCTCGGGCTGACGCTCGCGCCGGTCACCGCCGAGCTCATCGTCGCGCTCGTGGCCGGTCGCGAGCCCGAGCACGACGTGCGCGGCTTCGACCTCAGGCGCTTCGGCTGAGGCGGCGGGCAGCGGGGCAGCTCAGGGGGCGCGGAAGTCCTCGGCAACCGCTTCGAGCAGCGTCGGGCCCGCCCGCGTGAGGGCGGCGCGCAGCTCCTCCGCGAGAGCCGCCGGTCCGTGCACACGGACGCCGGTCGCGCCGCACGCGGCAGCGAGCGCCGCGAAGTCGGGATTACGCGCCACGACGCCGATCGGCGTAATGCCGGCGGCGCGCATGTCGTCGCGGATCTGCCCGAGGGCGCCGTTGTTCCAGACTACGAGCGGAAGAGTCAGGTCGAGCTCCACGGCGGTCATGAGCTCCTGTAGCGTGAACTGCACCCCGAAATCTCCAGCGAGCGCCACCACCGCGCGCTGCGGTTGCGCGATCTTCGCACCGAGGGCGGCGGGCAGGGCAAACCCGAGCGCGCCGTAGCCCGACGGGTGAAACCACAGTCCCGGACGCTCGGCGGGAAATGCGTAGTTGCCGAGGTAGGCGAGCTGGGTCATGTCGGTGAACACCACGCCGTCGGCGGGCACGCTCTCGCGCAGCGCCTGCACGGCGGCGAGGCGCGCGCGCGAGGGCGCATCGAACTGCGCCTCGACGCGCGCGCGATAGGCGGCCGCGGCGCCCGAGGCCGTGCGCCACCCCTTGCGCGTGCGGCAGTCCCCGGCGAGCGCCTCGAGACTCGCGGCCGCATCGCCCCTCACCACCACCTCGGCCGCGAACTGGTCGGCGAGCTTGAAGTCGTCGACGTCGAGGCGCACCAGCCGTCCGCTCATCGCGAGGCGCGTGGTCGTGTAAACGTCGGTCTCGGAGAGCTCCGTTCCCGCCGCGATCACGACATCGGCGGCGGCGACGAGCTCCTGGATCGCAGCAAACGGCAGGCTCGCGCCGAGATTGGCGGGATGGCTCTCGGCGACCACGCCCTTGCCGGCGACCGTGGTGACGAGATAGCCGTCGGTGGCTTCCACCAGTCGCCGCAGCGCGGCTCCCGCGCCCCGGGCGCCGCCCCCGGCGATGAAGAGCGGCCGCTCGGCCTCCGCGAGCAGCGCGTGCGCGGCCGCGAGCGATGCGGGCGAGGGCGGTGGCGCGCCGCTGCCGCGCGCAAAGCGCTCTGGGCGCAGCGGCGTCGGTTCGGGGAGCAGGTCGAGCGGGATCTCGAGATAGGCGGGTCGCGCCCGCGCCGCCCGGAGCGTCGCGAACGCGGCGCGCAGATGGTCGCGCACGTCCTGGGCGCTCAGCGCGCTGCGGGCGAGGCCCGTGACCCCGGCGGCGATGGCGCGCTGGTCCTCGAGCTCGTGCAGCACGCCCCAGCGCTTGCCGAGCGAGGCGCGCACCGGGCTGCTCGCGATCACCAGCAGCGGCACCGAGTCCGAATACGCCTGCGCGATGGCGGTGAGCGCGTTGGTGAGGCCCGGGCCGGAGATCACGAACGCCGCCGCCACCGCGCCGCTCGCGCGCGCGTAGCCGTCGGCGGCGAAGCCGGCGTTCTGCTCGTGACGCACCAGCACGTGGCGCAGCCGCGCGAATTCGAGCCCGCGATACAGCTCGATGTTGTGAACGCCCGGAATGCCGAACACGGTGTCGACGCCGTTGGCCGCCAGCGTCTCGACAACGTACCGTCCGACCGTCCAGGGAGCCGAGCTCATGCGCTTGAAATGTTAACACCGCCCACGCACAGTAAGAACGTGAATTACTCGGCGCTGGTGCATCGGATCGGCGGTCACGGCGCCGACGCGTGGCTCACGCACTACGAGGCAGTCGCCGCGCGCGAGCGCGGCGAGGACGTGCTGATCCTGAGCGTCGGCGATCCGGATCTCGAGACGCCCGCGCCCGTCATCGAGCGCGCCGTCGCGCAGCTTCGCGGTGGCGATACCCACTACGTGCCCGCGGCCGGCCGCGCCGCGCTCCGCGAGGCGATCGCCCGGGCGCACGCCGCGCGCAGCGGTCAGCAGATCGGCGCGGAGAACGTCGTGTACTTCGCCGGCGCGCAGAACGCGCTCTTCGCCGCCTCGCTCTGCCTCGCGGGGCCGGGCGACGAGGTCGTGACCTTCGAGCCGCTCTATCCGACCTATCCCGCGACCATCGAGGTGTCGGGAGCGCGGCTCGTGCCCGTGCCGGCCGCCGCCGGCTGGCGTCCGGACCTCGCCGCGCTCGCCGCCCACGTCACACCGCGCACGCGGGCGCTCCTCTGGGCCTCGCCCAACAACCCGAGCGGCGTGGTGCTGAACGAGGCGGAGCTCGGCTCGATCGCCGCGCTCGCGCGCCGACACGATCTATGGCTGATCGTGGACGAGGTCTACGCGGGACTGGCGCCGGGCGGGCGCGTGCCGAGCCTCGCGGCGCGCCTCCCGGAACGCGTCGTGACGCTCGGCAGTCTCTCCAAGTCGCACGCCATGACCGGCTGGCGGGCGGGGTGGCTGGCAGGGCCGCGCGAGCTCGCGGCCCACGCCGAAAAGCTCGCCATGTGCATGCTGTTCGGGCTGCCGGGTTTCATTCAGGAGGCGGCGATCGCCGCGCTCGCCCTGGCGGACGAGGCGGGGCAGCGGATGCGCGCCTTCTGCGCGACGCGCCAGGAGCGCTTCGCCGTCGCGATCGGCGACATCCCGCATCTGCGCGCCGTCCCTCCCGAAGCCGGCATGTTCATGCTGATCGACGTGAGCGCCACCGGACTCTCGGGCGGTGAGTTCGCGCGTGCGCTGTACGCAGCCGAGCGGGTCTCGGTGCTCGATGGGGCGGCGTTCGGGCGCTCGAGCGCCGGTTGCGTGCGCGTGTGCTTCGCCACCGAGGAGGCGACGCTCGATGCAGCCGCGGCACGGCTGCGGCGCTTCTGCGAGTCGCTCCCCTAGCCTCGTCCGGCCGCACCGAGGCGGAGTGCGCGCCGCGCCCCTTTTATATATTATTATGACGACATTAAAAAAACCTGGGCCGGGAGCGCGCGCGCGATCATGAGAAGGGTACGAACGCTGGGTCTTCTCGGCACGGGAGTCATCGGCGGCGGCTGGGCGGCGCGCGCGCTGCACTTCGGCATCGACGTCGTGGCCGCGGACTTGAGGCCCGAGATGGAGGACTGGATCCGCGGCGCGGTCGCCAACGCCGAAGGGGCGCTCTCGCGACTCACGCTGGCACCGCTGCCGCCCAAGGGGAAGCTCTCCTTCACCACCGATCCAAATGCCATGGCGCGGCAGGCGGATTTCATCCAGGAGAACATTCCCGAGCAGCTGCAGCTGAAGCAGCGGGTGCTCGCGGACATGAGCCGCCACGCGCCGCCCGACGTCGTGATCGCTTCCAGCACCTCGGGTCTCATGCCCTCGGACCTGCAGCTGGGGATGGCGGCGCCCGAGCGCTTCCTGGTGGCGCATCCCTTCAATCCCGTGTACCTGTTGCCGCTGGTGGAGCTGGTCGGCGGCCGGCAGACCGCCGCCGCGACCCTCGATGGGGCCGCCCGGTTCTTCACCTACATCGGCATGCATCCGCTCAAGGTGCGCCGCGAGGTGCCGGGACACCTGACCGACCGGCTGCAGGAGGCGCTGTGGCGCGAGATCCTGCACATGGTGAACGAGGATGTGGCCACCACCGGGGAGCTCGACGACTCCATCGTGTACGGTCCGGGGCTGCGCTGGGCCGGGATGGGCACCAACCTGATCTATCATCTCGCGGGCGGCGAGACCGGCATGCGCCACATGCTCAGGCAGTTCGGACCCGCCCTCAAATGGCCTTGGACCAGGCTCGAGGCCCCGGAGCTCACCGAGGAGCTGATCGACAAGATGGTGGCGGGCACGCACGCGCAGGCCGCCGGCCGCTCGATCCGCGAGCTCGAGCGTCTGCGCGATGACTACCTGGTCGCGATCCAGCAGGTGCTGAGGGAGTACAACATCGGCGCGGGGGCGACGCTGCGCTCGCTCGAGGAGCGTCTTTACGAGGAGTCCGCCGCCGCCGCGCGCGAGCGCGTCCGCACTGCCGCGGATGCCGGAGCGCCCGCCGCCGGGGAGCCTCTGCGGCTCCTCGAAATCGCGGTGCGACCGGAGTGGGTCGACTACAACGGCCACATGACGGATTCGCGCTACCTGCAGGTGTTCGGCGATGCGACGGATGCGCTGCTGCGCTACGCCGGCGTGGACGAGGCGTATCGGGGATCCGGGCGGGCGATGTACACGGTCGAGACTCGCGTCAGCCACAAGACCGGGGCGCGCGCCCTCGAGCCGCTGTACGTGACGACGCGCGTGCTCGAGGTCGGCGACCAGCACGTGCGGCTCGCTCACGCGCTGCATCGCCGGCGCGATGACGAGCTGGTCGCCGGCGCCGAGCAGGTGTACGTGCACGTCAGCACTCCGACGGGCAGCCCCAAGCCGATGGATGCCTCGGTGCGCGCCCGGCTCGCGCAGCTCGAGGCGAGCCCGGGAGGAGGCCATCCCGAAGATCGTCGATCATGAGCGGCGCACGGCCGGGCGCTGAGCGAGGCGAATCCGGCGGCGGACGCCAGGCGCCGTGCGGCCTGCGCCTGAGGAGATACGATGGACTTTGCCCTCACCGAGGATCAACAGCTGATCATAAAGACAACCCGCGACTTCGTGCGCCGCGAGCTGGTTCCGCACGAGCGCGAGGTCGAGGACAGCGGGACCCTGCGCGAGGAGCTGCGGCGGGAGCTCAAGGCGAAGGCAATCGCCGCCGGCCTCTATGCCGCCAACATGCCGGCCGAAGTCGGCGGCGCCGGGCTGGATGGTGTGACCTGGATGCTGTACGAGAAGGAGCTCGGCTACACCAGCTACGCGCTGCACTACGGCTGCGTGGCGCGCCCGTCCAACATCCTGCTGGCGTGCCAGGGCGAGCAGCGCGAGCGCTACCTGCTGCCGACGGTGCGCGGCGAGCGCGTCGAGTGCCTGGCGATGACGGAGCCGCAGGCGGGCTCGGACCTGCGCAGCATGAGAACCAGCGCCAGGGCGCACGGCGCGGATTTCATCATCAACGGCACCAAACACTTCATCAGCCACGCCGATCATGCCGACTACGTGATCCTGTTCGCCGCCAGCGGTGAAGAAGACTCTCCGCGCGGCAAGCGCAGGCTCATCACGGCCTTTCTGATCGACAACGGCACGCCCGGATTCGAAGTGCGGCCCGGCTACCGCAACGTCTCGCATCGCGGCTACACCAACAGCATTCTCGAGTTCAGCGACTGCCGCGTGCCGAAGTCGGCGGTCCTCGGCGAGCCCCACCGCGGTTTCGAGGTCGCCAACGCCTGGCTCGGGGCGACACGCCTGCAGGTGGCGGCGACCTGCCTGGGACGCGCCGAGCGGGCGCTCGATGCGGCGCGGCAGTGGGCGGTCGATCGCGTGCAGTTCGGGCAGCAGATCGGCAAGTTCCAGGGCGTGTCCTTCAAGCTCGCCGACATGGCGGTCGAGCTGCGCGCCGCGGAGCTGCTCACGCTCGAGGCGGCCTGGAAGCTCGATCAGAAGCTCGCGACCGACATGGACATGGCGATCGCGAAGCTGAAAGCGACCGAGATGCTGGCAATGGTCGCCGACGAGGCCCTGCAGATCCACGGCGGCATGGGGCTCATGAGCGAGCTGCCGCTCGAGCGCATCTGGCGCGATGCGCGCATCGAGCGCATCTGGGAGGGCACGAGCGAGGTACAGCGGCACATCATCTCGCGGGCGCTGCTGCGGCCGCTCGGCGGCTAGCCTGCACCGCCGTGCAGCACGCCGCGGCGGCAGCGGCGCTCGCGCCTCACTTTCCTTTCCACACGGGCTTGCGCTTCTCGGAGAAGGCGCGCGCGCCTTCCTTCAGGTCCTCCGAGCGGATGACCTTCTGCACCGCGCCGAGCGCATCGTGCAGCTCGAAGGCCGCGTGCTCCGCGACCATCTCGGTGTGACGCAGGAGCTGCTTGATGGCGGGGAAGAGCAGCGGCGGTCCCTCGGCAAGCTGCTGGGCGATTTCCCGCGCCTTGGCGAGCGCCTGGCCCTTCGGCACGACGTGGTTGGCGAGGCCCCAGTGCCTGGCCTCCGCGGCGTCCATCCAGCGGCCCGTCATCAGGAACTCGACCGCGACGTGATAGGGGATGCGGCGCCGCAGCTTGATGGTGCCGGCGTCCGCGAGCACGCCGACGTTGATCTCGGGCAGCGCGAACTTCGCGTGCTCCTCCATCACGATGATGTCGGTGCCCAGCACGATCTCGAAGCCGCCGCCGCAGGCGATGCCGTTGACGGCGGCGATGAGGGGCTTGTCGAGATTGCGCGGGTGGTTCAAGCCGCCGAACCCGCCAGCGCCCCAGTCCTCGTCGGACTCCTCCCCCGCGGCGGCGCCCTTCAGGTCCCAGCCGGGACTGAAGAAGCGGTCGCCGGAGCCGGTCACGATCGCGACGCGCAGCGCCGGATCGTCCCGGAACGCGGTGAACACCGCATTCAGCCGCCGGCTCGCCGCGAGGTCGATGGCGTTCGCCTTCGGGCGATCGATCGTCACCTCGAAAACCGTGCCGCGGGTTGCGGTCCTGATGCCGTCGATTGCGGTGGTCTCGGACATGTCAGGGCTCCTCGTCCAGGCGGATCAGGGCGTCGACTGCCACGGCGCCGCGCCCCGCCGGGCGCACGATCACGGGATTCAGGTCGAGCTCGACGAGGCGCTCGAGGTTGGCGGCAGCGTATCGCGTCGAGGCGAGCGCGGTCTCGATGAGCGCCGCGACATCGCCCGGCGGGCGGCCGCGGTAGCCGGCGAGGAGCCTGGCGACCCGCAGCTTCCCGATCGCAGCGGCGATCGAGGCCGGGCTGAAGGGCGGCAGCAGGCTCACGTTGTCGCGCAGCAGCTCGGTGAGCACCCCGCCGGCGCCGAGCGTGAGCAGCTGCCCGAACTGCGGATCGACGCTGACGCCGACCAGAATCTCGGCGACACCATCGCTCACCATCTCCTCGACCAGCACCGTGGCGGAGATCGAGGAGAGCCGGTCCGCGGCCGCGGCGGCCTCGGCGGCGGAGCGCACGTTGAGGACCACCGCGCCGAGCTCGGTTTTGTGCTCGAGCGCGCCGCCGGCGGCCTTGATGACCACCGGGAAGCCGAGCGCCTCGGCTGCTCCCGCTGCGTCGGCCCACGCCACGAGCTGCGAGCGCGGCACCCGGACACCGAAGGCCGCGAGCGCGCTCTTGCCCGCGGCCTCCGCGAGCGTGCGCGCCGCGGCGGGTCTGGCGCGCGGCCTCACGAGGCTCGCCCCCTCGCCGCCGCGCGCCCAGCTCTCGCCGACGGCGCCTGCGAGATCGAGCGCTTCGAGCGCCTCGCGCTGGCCCTGCAGCGGCACGATGCCCCGGGCGAGACACCGCTCCCGCGTCGCCCGCGACAGCGACTCGGGGAGGGACGCGATCACGGCCCTGCGCACCGTCGCTCCGGGGAGCGCCGAGGCGAAAGCGTCGATCGCGCTCACGTAGGCTGAGTCATCGGCCACGCCGGGAGGCGGGCAGTCGACCAGAAAGGCCACTACGTCGAAGCCGGCGCGCTGCGCGACGCCGAACATTTCCCGCTGCCGCGGAGGATCGAACCACACGTGAGTATGAAAATCGAACGGGTTCGAGATATGGACCCGTTCCGAGAGAATCTCCGTGAGGCGGGCGGCGGCGTCCGCCGGAATCGGCGCGAAGTCGAGGCCGAGATGGCGCGCGGCGTCCGCGGTCATGGCCATATCGCCGCCGGAGGCGCCCATGGCGAGAATCCGGCGGCCGGCGAGCGGCCCCCCGCTGTGAAAGATCTTGAGCGTCTCGCACAGTGTCGCGAGCGTCTCGCACCGGGCGATTCCCGCCTGGGCGCAGAAGGCGTCGAAGGCCGCATCCGCCCCCGCGAGCGCGCCGGTGTGCGTGTGCACGGTGCTCCTTGCGGCCTCGGTGCGGCCGGCCTTGACGAGCGCGATGGGCTTGCCGGCGGCGCGCGCGCGGGCGGCGGCGGCCGCAAAGCGCGCCCCGTCGCGCACACCTTCCAGATACAGTCCGAGCGCGCTGACCCGCTCGTCGGCTGCCAGGAGCTCGATCAGGTCTTCGGCGGCGAGACGCGTCTGATTGCCGACGGTGAGCACGCAGCCTATCGGCAGCGAGCGATCGCTGAAGAGGAGGTTGAGCGCGAGCGTCCCGCTCTGGCAGATGAGGGCGACGCCGCGCTCGATGCGTCCGCCGACCAGCTGATCGGGCCAGAGCGCCGCGCCGTCGAAGAAGTTGACGAAGCCGTAGCAGTTGGGACCGAGAAACGGCAGCCTCCCGGCGCTCGCGAGCAGCTCGCGCGTGAGGCGCTCGCCGTCCGGCGTGCCGGTCTCGGAAAAGCCGGCGGCGAAGCACACGAAGCCGCCGGCGCCGCGCCGCGCGAGCGCCGCCGCAATGGCCGGCACCTCGTGCGCCGGGGTGGCGATGAAGGCGGCATCGGGTGCCGCGGGGAGCTCCTCGACCGACCGAAAATAGCGCTCCTTCGCGCTCGAGGGGCGCGTCGGATGTACGCGCCACACCTCGCCCGTGTAGCCGATGACGCCGCTCGCCGCGAGCACGGCATCCGCCCAGGCGCCGCCGACCAGGGCGAGACTGCGCGGCGCCAGCAGGCGTCGCAGTGCCGGGACGCTCATGAGCTGCGCGGCGCGCTGGAGAGCTCCAGGCGCCGCGAGGGGGGACCGGCCGCAGACAACCCCGCGGTCTCGGCCTCGAGCTGCGCGATCGCGGCCTGCACTTCGGGCGGGAAGGGCACGCTCGCGGCCGTCTCGCCCTGCTGGCGCACGTGCAGCAGCATCACCTCCGCCACGGCGGCCGCGCCCGTGTGACCCGCGCGCAGGATCTCGAAGGCGGCGTGGATGCGCTTGTGATCGGCGCCGACGATGCGCACGCCGACGAGGGCCGTGTCGGTGGCCTTGACCTCGTCGAGATAGTGGATGTGCATCTCCACTGTGTAGAGCGTACAGGAGGTGCGCTTCCGGTACGCGGCGTCCAGGTGCAGCCGGTCCATGAGCGCATCGGACGCGAGGCTCACGATCAGCGTGTAATAGGCATCCCGCAGGTGACCGTTGTAGTCGATCCACTCCGGGAGAATCGCGGTCTCGTAGATGCGTAACCCCGCCACGTCAGTGCAGCTTGAGGCGCTCCCGGGCCTGAGCCGGGGTGAGGACCCGCGCTCCCATCGCCTCGATGATGGTGCGCGCCTTCTCGACCAGCTGCGCGTTGCTCGCATACACCCCGCGGCTCAGGTACAGGTTGTCCTCGAGCCCGACGCGCACGTTGCCGCCGAGCAGCACCGACTGCGCCACCCACGGCATCTGCATACGGCTCACGGCGAAGGACGTCCACACGCAATCCTCCGGCAGGTAGTTCACCATCGCGAGCAGATGACCCAGGTCCGCGGGCACGCCATACGGGATCCCGGTGCACAGCTGGATCACGGCGGGGGCCGGAACGAGACCTTCCTTGATCATCTGCTTCACGAACCAGAGGTTGCCGGTGTCGAATATTTCGAGCTCCACCTTGACCCCCAGGTCGCGGAGAATCGTCGCGCCCCGGCGGCAGTAATCGGGCGTGGAAACGTAGGCGCGGTTGCCGTCGCCGAAGTTGAGGGTACCGCAGTCGAGCGTCGCGATCTCCGGGCGGTACAACCCTTCCGCGCACAGCTCGATCACGTGCCGCATCCGGTCCTCCTGGCTCACGAAGTCGGTGCCGGGAGCGGGCGTGTCCGCGAGCCCCTGGCGGCCGACGCAGATGTAGCCGCCCATGCCGCAGGTGAGGTTGACCAGCACGTCGACCCGGCTCTCGCGGATGCGCTTCACGACCTCACGGTAGTGGCGGGTCGCCATGCTGAACTGGCCGGTCTCCGGGTCGCGCACGTGGATGTGCACGATGGCCGCTCCGGCGCGTGCGGCCTCGACCGCGGAGGCGGCGATCTGCTCGGGCGTGATCGGGCAGTGCGGGCTCTTCGTGACCTTGGTGTCGTCGCCGGTGACCGCGCAGGTGATGATGACGTCGGAGTTCATGGATCCTCGCCCCGCCGCACGCCCGGCGTGGTAATATTATGGCCACAATAATATAACTTGGCGGCGCAGCGCGGCAAGCTGTGTGGGGCGTGCGCAGCGTACGTTAACGGTGGTACCGTGGCGACCGCATGCCAACAGCCAACACCCCGGCGGGCGCGGCGGCCGCGACCGCGGCGGAGCCGGGCGCCGAGCGGCTGAACACCCGGGCCGCCGGGGTCGTCGGGCTCGCGGTGCTCTGCAGCCGCGTGCTCGGACTCGCGCGCGAGCAGATCTTCGCGGCGCTCTTCGGGGGCGGGCGCGTCATGGACGCGTTCACCATCGCCTTCCGCATCCCGAATCTGCTGCGCGACCTGTTCGCGGAGGGCGCGCTGTCCACGGCCTTCGTCACGGTGTTCAGCCGCACGGCGGCCCTTCAGGGTACCGCCGCCGCCTGGCGGCTCGCGGACAAGGTGGCGACGCTCACCGCAGTCTCATTGAGCGCCATCACCGTGACCGGGATCGCGACGGCGCCCTGGCTGGTCGCGGCGCTCGCCCCCGGCTTCGATCCCGGCAAGGCCGCACTCACCGTGACCCTGACGCGCATCATGTACCCGTTCATCCTGCTGGTGTCGCTCGCGGCGCTGGTCATGGGCATGTTGAATGCGCGCAACGTGTTCGGCATGCCGGCGATGGCCTCGAGCTTCTTCAACCTGGGGTCGATCGTCTCCGGCGTGCTGCTCGGGTACTGGCTCGATCCCCACTTCGGAGCGCGGGCGATTCTCGGCCTCGCTATCGGCACGCTCGTCGGCGGCACGCTGCAGCTCGTGGTGCAGCTGCCGGCGCTGCGCCGCGCCGGCCACTCGTTTCATCCCGACTTCCACTGGCGCGATCCGGGTGTGCGCTCGATCCTGCGCCTCATGGGCCCGTCGGTGATCGCCGCGAGCACCACGCAGCTGAACGTGCTCGTCAACTCGGTGTTCGCCTCCCAACTCGGCGACGGCCCGACCTTCTGGCTCACGGTGGCCTTCCGGTTGATGCAGCTGCCGCTCGGGATCTTCGGCGTGGCGCTCGGCACCGTGGCGCTGCCGCTGCTCGCGCGCATGGCGGCGACCGGCAACACCGAGGCCTTCCGCAGCGAGCTGGCACGCGGTATGCGGCTCACCTTTCTCATGACCATTCCGTCCAGCATCGGTCTCATGGTGCTCGCCGAGCCCATCATCTCGGTGCTCTACCAGCACGGCCGATTCGGCGCCCACGAGACGGCCGAGTCGGCCGCGGCGCTGCGCTTGTACGCCATCGGCCTGTGCGGTTACGCGGCGCTGAAGGTTCTCGTGAACGCCTTCTATGCTCTCGAGAGGCGCCGCACGCCGATGCTGGTGAGCTTCCTCGCGGTGGGCCTCAACTTGGCTCTCAACTGGACGCTGACGGTGCGGTTCAACTGGGGTCATCGGGGACTCGCGCTCTCCACCGCCTGCGTAGCCACCACCAACTTCCTCATTCTGTACGCGCTCATGCGCTCCCACCTGGGAAGGCTCGAATCGCGCGCGATGCTGGCGCTGCTCTCGAAGCTGGCGCTCGCCTCCGCCGTGCTGCTGCTCGCGTCGTGGGCGGGCGCGCATTTCCTGCTGGCGGACTGGGCGGTGCAGAGCTTCTGGCCGAAGTGCCTGAGCCTCGTCCTTGTCATCGTTCTCGCGGCTGCCGCGTTCTTCGTCTCTGCCAGCGCGCTAGGGATCGGCGAAGTCCACGAGATCGCCCGAGCCGTGCAGAGGAGGCTGCGGCGCGCGGGTTGATTCAGCCCCCATTTTTACACGAGAGCCGAAGCTCCCGGCCCAACCTATTTCCTTGTCGGGCTACACCGGTTGTTGGATCGTGCCGAGCGCGTCAACGTCCTATGCCGTACTTCTACGACGGGCCGGCTTGCGCCAACAATCCCCCGATATTCGGCTGTGCCGCCATGCGTCGATAGGGATACGCGCGACGGGCAAGACTGTAGCGCAATTCCTCCCCTGACTGAAGTCAGGGGTTTCCTTGCGGAGACTCTATGAAGTCGTACGCTGGCGTCCTCGCCTCGCTCGGGGTGTCCGCGGCGGTGGCGCTGCTGGCCTGCAGCGCGCCCGCATTGGCGCAGACCTATCAATACCCGGCTCGCTACGCCACGGCACGCCCCGTGCAGTGGTTCATCGACGGCGGCGCCAGCATCACGCGAGGGCCGACCGGCAACGATTTCGACAACGGCTGGACCTTCGGCGCCGGCGTGATCCTCCGTCCCGAGGCGCCCGGCCCGTTCGCGCTCAGGTTCGATCTGACCTACAGCCGCTCCGACGCCACCAGCCAGTTCCTCGCGCTCAACGAAGCCGCGACCGGGACCCCGATCGACTACGGCACGATGCAGACCGTGAGCGGCTTTGTCGACGGCGTACTCGAAGCCCGGTTCAATTCCTGGGTGCACTTCTACGGGACCGGCGGGGCAGGGCTCGCCTGGCGCCGCATCGAGCTCACCCAGAACGGCTTCTACTGCGACCCGTTCTTCTGCACACCCGGCTTCGGTGCCAACACGCTGGTGACGAGCACCGACGACACGCGCTTCGCCTGGCACGCAGGGGCCGGAGTGAGCTTCCTGCTCCCCCGCGGCCAGTCGTGGTTCGTGGAGGCGCGCTACGAGCGCATCGAGACGCCGCAGCCCACCGAGTTCATTCCGATCCGCTTCGGGTTCCGTTTCTAGGCTGCCGCCGCCGCAAACGCAATGCACGCTGCGAGAATGCGCGTCCGTAGGAAGCGCTCAAGCATTGTCGTTCTGAGCTGCTGGCTTGCGAGTTACGGACCTCGCCAGCTATTCTTCTGCTCTTATGTCAACACTGGTCGAATGTGTACCGAATTTCTCGGAAGGCCGCGATAAAGCGAAGGTGGACGCTATTGTTGCGGCCATGAAGATGGACGGCGTGTACTTGCTCGATTGCGAGATGGACGCCGACCATAACCGCTGCGTGATCACACTGGTGGGTGAGCGCGAGCTGATTCAGGAAGCGGCGATTCGCGGCGTGGGCAAGGCGGCCGAGCTGATCGATCTGAACGTTCACCAGGGAGCGCATCCGCGCATGGGCGCGGCGGACGTGGTTCCCTTTGTTCCCATCGAGGGTGTGAGCATCGAAGATTGTGTCGCTATGGCGCGGCAGGTGGGCGCCGAGATTTGGAAGCGCTATCAGATTCCGGTGTATCTCTACGAGGCCGCTGCAACAACTCCTGAGCGGCAGAACTTGGAAACTATTCGTCGGGGGCAGTTCGAAGGCATCCGTGCCGAGATCACGACAAATCCTGCAAGGAAGCCGGACTTCGGCGACCCAAGAGTACATCCGACGGCTGGGGCCACAGCAGTTGGCGCGAGAAAATTTCTCATCGCTTACAACGTTTTCCTCGGCACGCCGGATGTCCAGATCGCGAAAAGCATTGCAAAGGCAATTCGCTTTTCGAGCGGAGGGTTGCGTTTTGTAAAGAGCGCGGGATTCCTGGTGCGCGGGATGGCCCAGGTCTCCATGAACCTCACCGATTTTGAGCAGACGCCCATCCAGCGTGTGTTCGAGATGGTGAAGCGCGAAGCGGCGCGCTACGGCGTGTCACCGGTAAGCAGCGAAATTGTCGGATTGATCCCGAGAAGAGCTTTGGAAGCGGCAGCGGAATGGTTCCTGCAGGTCGAGAACCTTGATTCGTCATTAATTCTGGAAAACCGCTTGAGTGCGGTGATGGGCGGCAAAGCGGCGGTCGGCGGGTTGCGCGCCGGAGTCGAGCCGTTTGTCGAGCAACTTGCCGCGCCAACGGCGACACCTGGGGGCGGCAGCGCCTCGGCCGCCAGTGCTGCCATGGCCGCGGCATTAGCCACCATGGTGGCTTCTATGTCACGGGGGAAGAAGGCGTACCTTCAATATGAGCGTGAGCTCAGTGACGCCATCGCGCGCCTGGGCCCATTGCGGGAAGAGTTGAAAGCTGCCATCGATGCCGACGCCGAGTCATTTAACGTTGTGATGAAGGCCTACAAGCAGGCGAAAGAATCGGCCGATCCCCACAGCATGATCGATGCCGCGCTGAAGCAGGCTACCAGCGTGCCGTTGGGGGTCGCTGAGAGAGCCCGCGAGATCGCGGAAATTGTCGAGAAACTAAGGCCCATTACCAATCCCAACATGAAGTCCGATCTCACGACGGCTTCGGCCTTGGCCCATGCCGCTATCGAAGGCGCATCGGCAAATGTCGAGATCAATCTGGAGTCGATGAAGGACGCCGCCTTTGCAGCGGATGTCCGTAAGCGTGCCGCGGTGCTACGACACAACTGATCCTGGGCTGGGCCCCGACGACCGACATGGATACCGCCATCCGGCGCATCGTCGCGCGCTACGCGCGCGCTGCGCAGCCTGCGCCGCTGAAGGCGGCGGCAGAGGGGACTACGGCATGAGCACAAAGATCACCGGTATCGGGCTGGCACTCGCCGCGGCGCTCGCCCTGGGGGGCCTCGCGCTGCACCGTCACGAGCCGATCAACGCGCTGTGGATCGTGACGGCCGCGGTATGCATCTATCTCCTCGGCTACCGCTTCTACGCCGCCTGGATCGCGGCCCGCGTGCTCTCAGTCGACGGCTCGCGGGCGACGCCCGCCGAGCGCCTGAGCAACGGTCGGGATTTCGTTCCCACACATCGCTGGATCGCCTTCGGCCATCACTTCGCTGCGATCGCCGGACCCGGACCGCTCGTGGGCCCGACGCTCGCGGCGCAGTTCGGTTATCTGCCCGGAACGCTGTGGATCCTGGTGGGGGCGGTGCTCGGGGGGTGCGTGCAGGACATGACGATCCTGCTGCTTTCCACCCGGCGCGACGGGCGCAGCCTCGGCCAGATGGCGCGCGATGAGCTCGGGCCGCTCGGAGGCTTTGCGGCTCTCACCGGCACGCTCGCCATCATGATCATCCTGATCGCGGTGCTCGGGCTCGTCATCGTCAACGCGATGAAACACAGCCCGTGGGGCACTTCCACGGTGTTCGCGACCATCCCCGTCGCGATCCTGGTCGGCATCTACCTCCGCTTCCTGCGGCCGGGGCGGGTGCTCGAGGCCTCGCTCCTCGGCGTCGCCCTGGTGCTCCTCGCCGTGCTCGGCGGCGGGTGGGTGGATCACAGGGAAGGGATCCGCGACTGGTTCGACTATGGCGCCCTGCCGCTCGCCGGATTCGTCATCGTCTACGGCTGGACCGCCGCGATCCTCCCGGTGTGGCTGCTGCTCGCGCCGCGGGACTACCTGTCCACTTTCCTCAAGCTCGGCACGGTGATGTTGCTCGCCGTCGCCATCGTGCTGACGCATCCGCAGATCAGGATGCCGGCGATCACGCAGTTCATCGACGGCAGCGGGCCGCTCTTCGGCGGGAAGCTCTTTCCGTTCGTGTTCATCACCATCGCCTGCGGCGCGATCTCCGGCTTTCACTCTCTGGTCGCGAGCGGCACGACTCCCAAGCTCATCTCGAACGAGGCCGATGTGCGCCTGATCGGGTACGGCAGCATGGCGCTCGAGTCCTTCGTGGCCGTCATGGCGATGATCGCCGCCACCTTGCTCGATCCGGGCGTGTACTTCGCCATCAACACCGCGGCCGGAGTCGTCGGCGCGACGCCCGAGGCGGCCGTGCAGACGATCAGCGCCTGGGGCTTCCCCGTCACGGCCGATCAGATGAATCGCCTCGCGCAGGCGATGGGCGAGCGCACGCTGTTTGCCCGCACCGGCGGGGCGCCGTCGCTCGCGGTCGGCATGGCGAGCATCTTCGGGAGCACCTTCGGACGGGGACTCCTGGCCGTGTGGTACCACTTCGCGATCATGTTCGAAGCGGTGTTCATCCTGACGACACTCGATGCGGGCACGCGCGTCGGCCGGTTCATGCTGCAGGACCTGCTCGGGCAGGCGTGGAAGCCGCTGGGACGCACCTCCTGGTACCCGTCGGCGCTCATCGCCAGCACGCTCGTGGTCGCGGCCTGGGGCTACTATCTGTACGTGGGCGTCATCGATCCCAACGGCGGGGTGAACATCCTCTGGCCGCTGTTCGGCATCTCGAATCAGATGCTCGCCGGGATCGCGCTGTCGGTGGCGACCGGCATCCTCGTCAAGTCGGGAAAGGCGCGCTACGCGCTGGTGACGCTGATCCCGCTCGCCTGGCTCGCCCTGATCACGACGACCGCCGCCTGGCAGAAGATCACCAGCCCCGACATCCGGATCGGCTTCTTCGCCGCCGCCAACGATCTGGCGGGCAGGCTCGCCGCGGGCACGCTCCCGGCGGAGCGGGCGGCGGTCGCGCCCCAGCTCATCTTCAATCAGCGTCTCGACGGCTGGCTCACGATGCTGTTCACGGCGCTGCTGTGGCTCGTGATCCTCGACATGCTGCGCGTCTGCGCGCGGCGGCTGCGCGGCGAGCCGGTGGCTCAGACCTCGGAAGCCCCTTACCAGGTCAGGCGCCTCACGGACGTGCCCGAGGGGAGCAGCCCGTGAGCGGATGGCGCGGAGCCTCGGCGCGCTTCATCCGGTGGCTCCGGGTCGTCTGGAGCGGGTTGCGGGCCGCCTGCGGCGACGACGCTTACGAGCGCTACCTCGTTCATTTTTCCCGCGAGCATCCCGGCCGGCCGCCGGCGAGCCGCCGCGAGTTCTACCGGGAGAGCGAGCAGCGCAAGTGGAGCGGAGTCAGCCGCTGCTGTTGAGCCGCCGAGCTCGTTCTTCAGCTCACGCGCATGTTGCGGATCAGCCGCCGGTCGATGTACATCCGCGCATCGAGCACGAAACGATCCTGCGCCTGCTGCAGCTGGTGCAGACAGAACATCACCACGATACAGGAAACCAGCGCCGTGAGCGTGGCGTTGAAGGTAATGCCGAGCCCCAGCGTGACGCCGGAGATGTCCCCGCGCAGGGCGCCCTGAGCTTCCTGGAGCGCGCGGCCGATGCCGCGCACCGTGCCGACGAACCCGACGGCGGGAATCGCCCAGGCGGTGAAGCGCACCATGGAGAGCTGCGCGTCGAGGCGATCCAGCTCGTTCTCGCACTCGGCGCGCACCGCCTCGGCGGCGTCCTGGACGCTGCGCGTCGCGCCGAAGCGATTCAGCGCCACCATCAGCGCACGCGGCAGGAGCATCTCCTGCTCCTCGCGCGGCAGGCTCTCGATCGGCCGTCCGTAGGCGCGCGCGTCATCGGGAAGCACGACGCGCCCCTCGGGGATCTCGACGTAGGGCTTCTCGAGCAGCCGCCGGTCGCGCGCCACGGCGAGCGCCTGATACCCGATCAGCGACAGCGCCCAGGTCGCGAGGATCAGCGCGACCTCCTGCTCGTAGTCTTTCAAGATCACGAACGGCGAGCGCAGGTTGTGAGTGATGACCTGTCCCGGCTTCAACTGGTCCTGGGGCACGACGGGCTCGGCGAGAATCGCGGCCGCGCGCGGGCGGATGACGGTCGCGTAGATCGACTGCACGAAGATCACGCTCACGAGGAGCGCCGCCAGGCTGAACAGGGCATCGCGGCCGACCGAGCGCATGAAACTTTCTCCTGAAAGAAAACGCCGCCGGCGCAGCACGCGCCTCGCTTCGCTCGCGTGGGTCTTGCGCTCGCCGGCCGAAAGTGCCGGAAAATGCTAGCATTACGCGCCCGACTCCGGGGCGCTAGTCGGCGCTCCCGGGGCTCGATGCTCGGGTGAGGAAGGCTATGGCACTAAAAATCATGATCCTCGGGGCGAACGGGTTCATCGGCAGCGCGCTCACCAACGCGATCCTGCGCAGCCGCCCCTGGGAGGTGTACGGCATCGACCTCGCCGACAACAAGCTCCAGGGTCTGCCGCAGACCGGGCGCTTTCATTTCGTCGAGGGCGACATCACGATCAACAAGGAATGGGTCGAGTACCACGTAAAAAAGTGCGATGCGGTCGTTCCGCTGGTCGCCATCGCAAACCCGGCCCAGTACGTGACGCATCCGCTGCGGGTGTTCGAGCTCGACTTCGAGGCCAATCTCGACGTGGTGCGCCATTGCGTCAAGTACGGCAAGCGGCTCGTGTTCCCGTCGACCTCCGAGATCTACGGCATGTCGCCCGATGCGGCGCTGGACGAGGAGGCGAGTCCCCTGGTGTACGGGCCGATAAACAAACAACGCTGGATTTACGCCGCCTCGAAACAGCTCCTCGACCGCGTGATCTACGCCTACGGGGTGCGCGACAACCTCGACTACACGCTGTTCCGGCCGTTCAATTTCATCGGGCCGAATCTCGACAACGTCGAGGAGCCGAAGGAGGGGAGCTCCCGGGTCTTCACCCAGTTCCTCTCGAACGTGCTCCACCGTCGCCCGATCAAGCTAGTCGACGGCGGCGGCCAGAAACGCTCCTTCACCTACATCGACGACGCCATCGAGTGCCTCCTGACCATTCTCGAGAACGAGAACGGGCGCGCCAGCCGGCGCATATTCAACATCGGCAACCCGGCCAATTGCATCTCGATCCGCGATCTCGCCGAGCGCACCATCCGGATCGCACAGGAGTTCCCGGTGCTGCGCGACAACGCCCGTGCCACCGAGATCGTCGATGTGTCCGCCGGCGAGTACTACGGCAAGTACTACCAGGACATCCAGGTGCGCGTGCCCAACATCGAGGCGGCGCAGCGCGAGCTCGGATGGCGTCCGACCACCGACATGGATACGGCCGTCCGCCGC
>Ga0209350_1000189_pt1 | contig 40031 bp, 30 predicted proteins | sample GraSoi013_2_20cm_2_FD_185822 | JGI IMG/M metagenome (GOLD analysis project Ga0209350, IMG submission 185822) | Grasslands soil microbial communities from the Angelo Coastal Reserve, California, USA - Sample 09_27_2013_2_20cm (SPAdes) (version 2) | ecosystem: Environmental > Terrestrial > Soil >...
CGAAAGGTGTCCCAATCGATCACGCCCGGCCCGTCAACGAGATCGAACACATGGCTGAGATAGAAGCCGCCGTGTCGCAAGTCGGTACAGCCCGGTGGCGGCATGTTCGCTGCGAGCTGGTCGCGCATGGCGCCTGCCCGCGCACCGAGTTCTCCTGCCGCGCTTCCGATCGTGCGCACGTAGCGCTGCACGTCGTCGAGCACGTGCGGCGGATCGTAGGGATCACCCAGCGCGACGCCGGGCTTGATCGCTGCCCGCAGCCACTGAGCGGCGAGCCGCCCTGCTCGGTCGGCGTCGCCCCGCTCCACGAGCTCGGTGGCCGGAGCCGCGGCGTACATCTCGGTGACGATCAGAGCTGCGTCTGTATCCAGGCCGATGAGTCTGGGCACCGTCGGTCCCCGTCCCGAGGCGAGCCCGGCGCCGGCCAACACGTTATGAACGGTGGACACGGCGAGCACTGTAGCCGCATCGGCGAACAACTTGACTATGCAGCGATCCGTGTCCGATGCGACAGCGAGCGTGCACCGCTTACCCGGGTTATACCTCAGAACAGAGACTGCACGGGCGCCCTGCAAGCCGACGCGGGCGAGCGCAGCAGCGAGCGCCTCGTAATGCGCGTTCGCGAGCGCGGGTAGCGCCGCGTCGACGGGGAGCGGTTCCTGCATTGTGCAAGCCCCGCCGGCCATGATCATGCCGCCACGGGATGTTGACCCATGATCTTCACAGCCCGCGCGACAACGCTGTCCCAGGACAAGCTCGCCACCGCATGGCGACGAGCGTTGGCGCCCATCACGATCCGGCGTCTGGGGTCTGAGAGAAGTGAGTGCAGGCTCTCAACGAGAGCATTGAGATCACCTACGTCATAGAGCAACCCGGTAACGCCGTGGTCGATGAGCTCATTGAGCTGACCGAGTCGCGGCGCCACGACCGGTCGGCCCGCCGCGAGCGATTCGAGCACCTTGAGTGGAGAGAAATAGAAGGGTTGCTCATCCGAGTACGGCGCGACCGTAAGATCCATCGCAGCAAGGTACGCCGGCATCTCCTCGTGGCGAACCTTGCCTGCCAGCAGCACGTGCTCCTCGAGGGCATTGCTCCTGACCCGCTCGCGGATGTGCTCCAGACCCGGGCCCTCGCCGACAATCAGCAGTCGCGGATCGCGCTGGCGCTTTCGCAACTGGACCATGGCATCCAGAAGGAAGTCCATCCCGTGCCAGGGCTTCAAGCTTCCCAAGAAACCGACAACCGGCTGCCGCCCGAGCGAATAGCGCGTTCGAATCGGCTCAGGATCTATGTCCGGATGGAATCGTCGTGTATCAACCCCGTTGGCCAGGCAGGAGACGCGGTCAGCCGCGATTCCTTGCGCCTGCAGGTAGTGTTTCAGCGGTTCCGATACGGTGATGAGGGAGTCTGCTTCGCGGAAGCATCGGGTCTGCATCTCCTGTGCCAGCGCCTTGAGCCTCAACACCCGATAGCGTTCTTGTTCCTCGATCAGCGGCGCATTCACCTCGAGCACGTAAGGCACTCCGAAGGTCCTCGCGATGCTCGGGCCGGAGGCGTGGAACAGCGAATAGCGTTCGTATACAACGTCAGGCCTGAACTGCCTCTGCGACAGCTCAGCCAAAGCACGAGCCGCGAATTCCGTGTCATACGACAGTTTGTCGAGCTCGTGGCACACGGCCACATCCTGCGGGTCGAACGCCAACCCCAGCCGCGCCGCCTCCTTCTCACGCCTTTCTTGACTCAACTGCGGTTCGATTTCGATCACCGTCGCGTGCGGATAGGGATTACCTTCCCCGCGGTCAGTGCACAACAGCCACACCTCGTTGCCGCCGCGGGTGAGCGCGTCCACGAACTCTCGCACATGTACGGACGCTCCCTTGAAGCCCCTGATCGGTATGCCCCAATCGGCGCAGATGTAAAGCACGTTCACGAGGCCTTCCTCCCCTCGAGCAGGAATGTATTGAATTGCCTTCGCGTTGCAGGAACTGACATGGTTACAGGGACTTCATGGTTGCAGGCACTTATTACATGGATGTGATCCCTGCGATACTCCGTTCCGGTGCGCTCACGTCGAGACTCCCTCAGCGTCGATGAGGTCATCCACCTCCTCGAGGAACACGGCGACAGCGTTTTGAGCGCCTCTGACATGCCCCGGCCCTTCGCACACAGCATTCCAGCATCGACCTCGAGGGGTCCCTGCCGGAAAGAGTCCCAGTCGATAACCGCTCAGCGATCAGTTCCTTCATGCTTGCGGCCGTTTGATCGGAGGCGCCCTGCGCACCGTACTAGGTTCTTCGGCGCAGAGTGCGGAGTAAAGTGCGTGTACGCGTGAATTGTCCATAGTGTTTGTAGCGTACGTCCCGACCCGTAACAGGGCGGGTGAGTGGCAGGCAGAATTGCCTCAGGTGAAACCCTACTAATGAACTTCCTTGCCTTACCTGAAATTTCACCATTGCTGTCCTCAACGGGAGGTCACGATCGACACGCAGCTCACCCATGCGGCACGAATTCAACTCGCGCACTCGTTGCGACGGCGCTACCGGGCAGCGACCGAGCAGAGCAATCCAAGCCTCGCTCGTCGACCGGCAGCCACAGCTACCCTCCCCTGGCGACTCGGAACCGCACCACCTTGCCGCCCCGTCGGAGCCCGTCGAGATAGTTCGCCCACGCCTGCATCATTCTTGCGCCGTTCATTGAGACGCCGTGCGCAATTGTAAGCGGCTCGCACTTCGTTGCGTTCCTGGTGCGCGAGCTGCAACTCAATGACGTCGGGCGCGTACCCCTGCTCATTGAGCAACGTTGAAGGCATTGCGCGGAATCCATACCAGCTCATCTGCTCTCCCGTGTAACCCATGCGGCGAAGGGCAGCGGTGACGGCGTTGTCGCTCAGCGGCCGCTGGGCGCTGCGCGGTGATCTACCTCGGACCATTCCGCGGCGCGGAGCCCGCCGGGGCGGACGAAGACCAGTGGCGCCAATTGGAGTGCGGCCTCGACGGCCGGATGTCCTCTCGGCCCGGCCGGTGGCGATCGCGTAGCGAACGACCTGGCCGACGCGTTGCTTGGCCCGGTGCGCGGTCTCGTACTTGCCGCGCCGCTCGAGCCTTCGAAGGACGCCGAGCAGCTCCGGCGCCGTCAGGAAACTGGACGCGATCCGATGTACGGGAACAGAAGATCCTCAAATGTCCAGACCGCCTTGTTGAGCGTTCTCGCCGCGAACGGCTGCTTCGCGAGCCACTCGCGCGCGATCGCCTCGACCGTATTGGAGCCGCTGGCGCGCTCGGCGCGCCTGGCACGTGCAGCTTTGAGTGAAGTGGCGGGGTAAGAGCCCAGCCCCAGCATGGACTCGCGTCCCCGCACCTTGTAACGCAGCCTCCACAGCCGCGCGTCAGCCGGCGTGATCAAAAATCCCCTGATCGACTCGCTTGCGGCTAGCGCTGGTGGCGCAACTCCTGCCAAGCCTCGAGCTCCTCCCGCATGATCCCCAATCCTCCGATCCGCGACGCATCGAGATTCTGCAGTTCCGCGAGCACGTCGGAGATGAACTTCTCCCGATGTTGTGGCTCGACGTTGCCCGGCACATGCGCCGTAATCCACTCGGCCACCTTGTCCTGCGGCACCTTGGCGCGCACCAGGTCCGTCACCAACGCGCGTCTCGACGGGCGATAGAGCGCGGCAATCTCATCGAACCCGACCACCTGAGCGGTCGTCTCGAACCGCTGACATGTGCGCCGATAGGACCAGGCGTAAACGTCCGTCAGCGGTCCGACCTCGTTGAGCTCATAGACCGCGATCGTCGCCTTGAGGTAGGCGTCCTGATCCACGTCCACGAAGGACTGCGGCACGTAGTCGCCGCGGATCAGCGGAATAATCGAGGCAAGGCGCGCCGTGCGTTTGTTCACGTCGACGAAGGCCTGGAGATACGAAATGTGCACGAGCAGGAAGAAGCTCTGCTCGAACGGATTCGTGATTGCCCGTGCTTTTTCCAGCAGCGAGAGCAGGAGCCTCGCCAGTCTCTCCCGGCCTTCCAGCGGCGCATACGTGGTGCCGCTCACCCGGATGCTCTCGTCACGGATCTGACCAGCGGCTCCTGGAGCGACGAGACTGTCGGCGAGCAGATAGTGGAGCGTCCGAATGGTGCTCTCGTCCGGCTGCAAGGTATCGATGTGCCGGACTAGGTACGCGATCGCCTCCTTGTGGTTCAGGATCATGATGCGCTCGGCGTTGGGCTTCCCGGGCGCGGCCGCGCCCTGCAGCAGGAGCCGCTCGGTATCCGCGAGCGTGTAGGTGTTCCCCTCGAGCCGCGCAGAGTTGAAGCTGAAATCGATCAGCAAGCGGTCGTAGCTCTTCTTGATGTAAGTGCCGGCGTGACCGTAGATCGGAGCGCGCTTGCCGAGCGCGGCGAGCTCCTCGCGCTGCTTAGGTGTGAGATATGCGCTCTCGTTGGGCACGTAGGTCTGGAGCCAGTCCTCCCGGTAAGTCGCCGGCGGGCGTGTGTAGAGGGGCGCCTCGGTGCGCTTGATCAGCGCTTGACTCTCCGCCGTGAAAATCGGCGGGACTGCCACGGCCGGAGGTTGTCCCTCGACGGCGATCGTGCCCGCTCCGGGGACGACGCCCGCGGGACGTTCGACAAGGCGATAGCGCCGACCCTTGCGCTCGCCGCGGGACTCGATCGCGCCTTCCTCGACAAGATCCTTAAGCCAGTTGCGCAGCGTCCGGTCGGGCACATCGATGGTCGCGCGGATCTGGGCGCGCGAGGTCCAGCCGTCCCCACGTGCATGGAGGAGGTTGAGTACTTGCGATTTATCGGCCATATATCGGCCAATATATCGGCCAAGCCTGTCGAACTCAACCTTTATCGGCCATATATCGGCTATCACGAATCAGATATCGGCCATAGACACGTAGGACGGCGTCGCCGCAGAGCGTGTATCGAAGCCTCCACTGCTTCGCGCCCTTTGGAGTGATGAGGACGTAGAGGCCGCCCCCGTCGCGAAGCTTGTATGGGCGGGCCTTGGGTCTGGCGCTTCGAATGCGCCCTTCGGTCAGACAATCGGTCGCCGCCAAACTCCTACCCGCCGGTAGTCCGTGTATCCGCCACTGTACCCATCTTGTCCACGACTGCGGGCCGCAAGACCGTCCGTGGTCTAGGCGCCAAGCAAAATCCTCGATGTACAGCGACCTCGCCCGGCCATCCTTCAGGCACTCGACAGGGCGCGCCTGCCCGCCGCCAACGCGTAGTCGATGTCGCGCGCGGGTGCGTTCCGATGGATGAGCTGTTGAGCGAGTTTGCACCACGCGAAGGCGGCGAGGACGCCGTCGTCACCGGGCCACGGTGCCGTCTCGGCGTATCCGGCTCGATACTGCGCAGCCGCATCATGGTACGCGGCGGGATCGCCATGATGCTGCAGCCCCAGCAGCTCGAGATGAGCGAGAAAATGAGCCACGTCGAACGCCGGGTCACCCCGCCCCGCTTCGTCGAGGTCGAGCACGAGCGCGCTGCCGTGCGACTCGATCACCTGCTCGTGGTGATGGTCGTAGTGGACCGGGCGGCCGGGATCCTCGTAATCGACGAGCGTGCGCGCCACGCGATCGGCGAGATCGGCAACCTCGGCCGACGTGTCCCGCCACTTGGTCAGCGACGCCCGCTGCTTGGCGGGGCCGCATGAGCGCGGCGTGGGCATGTCGCTGCCGTGGAGTCTCGCTGCCCAGCGACCTGCCGCCCGCGCGACCGCGATCGCCGTGTCCGCCCGCTCCGCGAGCAGCTCTGTGAGCCTGCGACCGGGCACCCATGCCGTTAACAGCAACCGCACCGCGGGCCAGTAGCCGAGCAGGGGAGCGACCGCAAGGCCGATACCCGCGAGATACTCCAGTTCGGACGCGACAACCGCGCCTCGGTCTATCGCATACCACTTGCCGGCGATCAATGCCGTTGTCCCGTCGGCGAGCGCGAGGTCGTAGCGGGCGACAAGGCGGAGAGGCAAGTCCTTCAACACCTGCACCGTGGCGCTGACCGGCGCTGACCCCGAGTAGCGCGCGATCACGTCGCTCGTCATGGCAAGGACGGCGGCGCTGTCGACCGCGATGGCCCGCTCCGGCGCGCTCACGCCCACGCCATCGCGGCGTCGCCGATGAGCGATGCTGCGCTCACCGCCCACCCCTCGGGCCGGCGGCGGGCCAGATACGAGGCGAATTGAGCAGGGCGGCCATCTCGGTGACGAGCCGTCCCGCATCGGCGAACAGCTTCACGACGTAGCGATCCGCGCCCGCCGCGATCGCCGGCAGCACCGGGTCCTCAAGGGGGGCGTGTTCCTTATCGCCCGTCTGGGTACTGCGATAGCTGATTGGAACGTGTACGTCACTCATATCGGCCCCGCCCGAGGCGGACTCTTTGTCGAGGCCGCGACGCTGCAGCGCCGTGTAATAAAGAAGTAACAGAAATGAAAGCGCCCCATCCCACGCGCAAGTCTGCATTTCATTGGGCTGAATTCAGTAGACCCGAATGAGGTCGAGACCCTCCACACGGGCCGGTTATGCCCGTCGAAGAACGTCGAAAACTGCGGCAATAAGCTGATCCTCAGGTGCTCGCGCAGCGAGCACGGCGGCACGTCACGCTTTGCATCCAACCTCATCGGGGATAGCCAGGTTTTGCGCGCGAAGCACTCGTGCCGCAGCAGCCGCAGTCGGGCCTTCTCCCGTTCTGGCCACGACTCGACGTCTGAGGGAGTCAGCTATCGGCACGTCACCGAGTCGGCAGTCATGGCGAGCGAGATCGAGCAGCTGGTGGATCTGCAGGGGTTCTTGAAGCTCGCTTCGAATCCGGCGTGAATGCGCGTGGACCCCAGTGGTCTGGCGCCCCCGGCCGGAGTTGAATAGCTGACGCTAACGATCTGAATCACCAGTATTTTCTTGACCCCGGCGCGCGGCTCGTACCCGCGACTGTACCCACGGTGCTCGAGCGCACAGGTACATTGGACACACGCTGTCGGCAATTGAAGGCCTGTATCCCGTGTCGATCCCAGCCTCGCGCTGTAGCATTTTGTCGTCGAATTACGGTTAGAGTAGGTGGCATGGGTTCCCGCCGGCGCTCTCGCGTAACGAAACGCGGCTTTGCCGCCGACTCCACGTTCAGTGTCGGGTTGTGGTGAACCGCCGATCCAATCGGCGACGGCTCTCTCGACTCGGACGCATGGTGGCGACGTGAACGTCGCAAATTCGCAGATGAATTACGGGCCCGGCCCAGCGTCAAGGAAACCCGCTCGCTCGGAGGTCATCGCAAGCTCAATACTGTTGTGCGTCCTCGTCGGAGTAGGCACGGACGTCCTCGTTACGGTCATGGTGTACCTGAACGCGTGGGCGGGCCCTGCATTCCCATGGTTTATAGCCCCGGCGCTCGCGATTTCTTTCGCTGTATTTAGGCGCAGCCGCGGCTGGTATAAGCAGTTGCCGACAGTTCGACCGCCATCAAAGGCTGTCTCTGCTTTGGCTAGCGTGTTGCTCGGAGCAGCGATCGCCGCGGCTGCTCTGCTGTCCGTCGCGCTGGTTTCACGCGATGCCCTCCTACATGGACGCATTGAACTTACTGGCGATCACTATCACACAACGGCCGCACTCCGAGCGGGAGTCTCCCTCACGGTTCCCGTCATGGCTGCGCTTTATGAAGAGGCTGGGGCTCGCGCAGCCTTGCAGCTGCGGTTGCAACACGTCATCGGTCCAGTTTCAGCTGAGGTCCTCGCTGGAATCGTGTTTGTCGTCCTACATGGATTTGTCATCGCGAAGAGCCCGTGGCAGGTTCCTTTTCTCGCATTGTCGGCCTTCGCAAATGGACGCTTAGCTGCCGTCACCCAGACAGTAGGCTATCCGGTTCTATCGCATGGGTTGTCCAACGGGATTCTTATGGTTACCTATATCATCTTCCGAGGGATGAACAGATAGGTCAGCATTCCGTGTCCGACGTGCCTTCACCTGAAGGTGGTCAGGTTCGGGCGACCTCTAACAACATTGGAGGGGGCCGTGAGGCGTGAGCGGTTTGGCGCCGCGGGCGCGGCAAAAGACTCTGCGCCCGCGTCGCCTATCGGACGCTTCTTGGCGGCCGCTGAACTTCACCGTTAGGCCACGGGTAGTGCCGCTGCTACGATTAGCTCCATCATGTTCCTCGACGCAGCCGCCGCTATCGTTTCCGCTGACAAGCTGCGCGAATACCTGCTGTCTTCAGCTCACCCGATCGGACGCTACAAGAGCACGTTCTTCCGATCGCTCGGCTACGCGCCCGAGCAGTGGCAGGTGCTCGAACGCGATTTGCGGGCGGTCCTCTCCAATGAGGCCCAGCCCTCCGGCGTCTCGGAATATGGTCAAAAATTCACTGTCCGAGGCGCTCTTTCGGGCCCGAATGGGCGCTCCGCGGGAATCGTGAGCATCTGGATTATACTGGTCGGGGAGACGGCACCTCGATTTGTAACTGCATACCCCGAAGAATAGCCATGTCCTTCAAGACCCTCGACACGGTGGTTGTTACGACTGATCTGCCAAGCCACGGCTTGAAACGCGGAGACGTCGGTGCTGTGGTGCAGGTGTACTCGGCCGAAGCGGTTGAGGTTGAGTTTGTAACCGCTTCTGGGCACACGCAGGCTGTCGTCACGCTTGGCACTGACCAGCTCCGTCCTGTCGGGTCACGAGATCTCCTTGCGGTTCGTCAGCTAGACGCGGCCTAATCGCAGAGCGCGCCCTGCGCGGTTTGTCGTTGTGCGCTGCGGGCGCCCGAAGACCGTGCGCGCCCGCGGCGCTTATCGAGCGCTTATGAGCTGCGGCGCTGATACGTCTCACGAGAGCCGCCGTGCGCCTATCCTGCACTCGGGCGAAAACGACTCCTCACGTCTCACGGAATCTTTTTTGCTGGCGACGACAACCGCCGCCCCAACGCTTCATCTTTCGGAGCAAGGCACAGCCCGGTCAAAACTATCCGGGACGTTTCGGTTCAGGATTCTGCTCGGCATGGGGCGCTATCCGGGGGCTGGGCTACCGGGAGAAAAGTAATTCAAACAGCCGCCGGGCTTCCTGCAACCCCTCTTCGGTGAAGGCCACCGACTTGGCCTTGCCGACCGGGTCCGTGATGAAACCCTTCTCGTGGAGTCTTCCCATGGCGTCCCAGTCGAAGCCCTTCCACGACCGGTTGCGTTCGTGGAGGCCCAGGTACAAGAGCGCGAGCACGGCCTCGTCGATCCGCTGTGTGTTGATTTCCATGCACCGACCCATCTGCGTCTTTCCACTCGGATCTATCCATGTCCAGGGTAGCCGCCCTGCCCTGCACGAGATTTACCGCGATCGAGATCTCCGACTGCGGACGGCAAGATCCGCAACCGCACGGAGCGACTTTGGAACAGCCAAAGCTACCCTCCCCTCGCGACTCGGAACTGCACCACGTTGCCGCCCCCACGGAGCCCGCCGAGATAGTCCGCCCACGCCTGCATCATCTTGCGCCGTTCATTGAGACGCTGTGCGCGATTGTAGGCGGCTCGCACGTCATTGCGTTCCTGGTGCGCGAGCTGCAACTCAATGACGTCGGGCGCGTACCCCTGCTCATTGAGCAACGTTGAAGCCATTGCGCGGAATCCATGCCAGCTCATCTGCTCTCCCGTGTAACCCATGCGACGAAGGGCAGCGGTGACGGCGTTGTCGCTCAGCGGCCGCTGGGCGCTGCGCGGTGACGGGAACATGTAGCGACCGCGCCCGGTCAGCGGCTCGATCTCGCGCAGGATGGCCGCCGCCTGCCGCGAGAGGGGCACCAGGTGCGGCTGACGCATCTTGGTGCGATGTGCCGCAATCCGCCACTCGCCCGATTCGAGATCGATCTCGGACCATTCCGCGGCGCGGAGCTCGCCGGGGCGAACGAAGACCAGCGGCGCCAACTGGAGTGCCGCCTCGACCACTGGATGCCCCCTATAGCCGTGGATTGCGCGAAGAAGCTGCGCGACCTCGCGCGGGTCGGTAATCGCCGCACGATTGGTCACCTTGATCGGCGCCAGGGCGCCGCGCAGATCCCCCGTGGGATCGCGCTCGGCCCGTCCGGTGGCGATCGCGTAGCGAACGACCTGGCCGACGCGTTGCTTGGCCCGGTGCGCACTCTCGTGCTTGCCGCGCCGCTCGAGCCTGCGAAGCACGCCGAGCAGCTCCGGCGCCGTCAGTGCGGAAACTGGACGCGATCCGATATACGGGAACAGAAGATCCTCGAACGTCCACACCGCCTTCTTGAGCGTTTTCGGCGCGAACCGCTGCTTCGCGAGCCACTCGCGCGCGATCGCCTCGAACGTGCTGGAGCTGCTGGCGCGCTCGGCGCGCCGCTCGGCGGCCGGATCTCGGCCGGCTTCGAGCGCGGCGCGCAGCTCGGCGCGCTTGGCACGCGCCGCCTTCAGTGATGTTGCCGGGTATGTGCCCAGGGCGAGCATCGACTCACGACCGTGCACCTTGTAACGCAAGCGCCACAGCCGTGCGTCGGCAGGGGTGATCAGTAGGTAGAGCCCGGCGCCGTCACGGAGCTTATATGGCCGCCGCTGCGGTCTTGCGCTACGGATTCGCGCGTCGGTCAGGAAGTCGGTTACCGCCAAGTCGTACCCACCGGTGGTCCGCGTACCCGCTATTGTACCCACCGTGACTCTCGTACCCACCGTTTTTCGGCCGACAGCCTTGGACAGACATGGACCGCCCATCGTGCCTTGAATGCCTAGTTTTATAGGCTTTAGTGACATTCATGGACGCGCCTGGACGGCGCTGTACGAAGGGTCTGGCGCCCCCGGCCGGAGTTGAACCGACGACCTACCGCTTAGGAGGCGGTTGCTCTATCCACTGAGCTACGGGGGCGCAGCGCGAGCGCAGTGTACCGGCCCCCTCCCCCTCCCGACCATCCCGACTACCATCCCCCCTGGTGCGGCCGGAGGCGTACCATGCGAAACACGCGCTCCTCCTGCGAGGCGGAGGCGTCCTTCGTGTCAGGAGATGCCATGACCACTTCCGTCAGCGCAGGGAAACCGGTGACGCGGCACTTCGAAATCCGCCGCGTGCCGTTGCGACAACCGCTCGAGTGGCTGGATCGTGGCTGGACTGACCTCAAGGAGATCCGCACTGCCGGTCTCGCTCACGGAGCGCTGATCGCGATCCTCGGAGCGGTGCTTCTGATGCTCGGCAGCACGCACCTCTACCTCACCGCGGCCGCCGTTACGAGCTACCTGCTGGTCGGGCCCGTGATGACCACCGGCTTGTGCGAGCTGGCGCGTCGCCGCGAGGCGAAGGAGCCGGTGGGGTTCGATGAGTCGCTGCGTGGATTGACTCGCAACCCCGACGGCCTCGTGCACTTCGGGGGCGTGCTCGCCCTCATCGCGGTCGTGTGGTTCGTCCTCTCCGCCGTCCTGCTGCAATCGGTGCTCAATGCCTCGGTGCCGAGTCTCGCGGTCGCACTGTGGGGCGGAGCGGCGGAGATGAGCGCGGGACAGCTTCTGGGCTACGTGGGATGCGGGGCGATCCTTGCGGGCATGGTATTCGCAGTCTCGGTCGTGTCCGTGCCGCTCATCATCGACCGGCACGCGGGCGCCTCCGACGCCATCCGGGCGAGCCTGCGCGCCACGGCGGCGAACCTGCCGGCCATGCTGCTGTGGGCGGCGCTGATCGTGGCCATGACGGCGCTCGGGTTTCTGACGCTGCTCGTCGGCATGGTCATCGTCGCCCCGCTGCTCGGCTACGCGACCTGGCACGCCTACCGGGACCTGATCGGCTGACCCGCACCACTTCGCGGAGGGCCCGCCCGGGCCGTCGAGCTCAGACGTTCTGCAGCTCTCTGAGCGTCGCCAGCAACTGCTCGGCATGAATGGGCTTGCTCGCGATCCGCAGGTGAGGGTCCCTGGGCAGCTCATTGACGGCGGAAGAGGTATCCCCGGTCATCAACAAGGCCCTCAGGGGCGTGTGCAGCGCCCGGCGCAGGGCCTCGATCACCTGCATACCCGTCTCTCCATGCTGGAGATGATAGTCAGTCACCAGCAGATCGAGGCGCGGGTTCTTGGCCGCGTGCGCCAGCGCCTCCGCCATGGAGGCGACGGCGGTGACCTGATAGCCCTCGCTCTTGAGCAGCATGCGTGTCGCTTCGCGCACGCCGGCGTGATCTTCGACCAGCAGCACATGCGCCTGGTCCGGCGCCGGCCGCACCGGCCGCTCCGCGCTCTTGCGCAGCACATGGCCGACGGCCTGGCCATGACCCGCCGGGAGGCTGAGCGCGAACACCGAGCCCTTGTTGACCTCGGACTGCACGCCGAGCTTGACGTCGAGCAACGTCACGATGCGTTGCACGATGCTGAGGCCCAATCCGTATCCCTCGCTGGAGTGGGGCGAACCTTCGACCTGATAGAACTCGTCGTAGATGTGATGCAGCTGGTCGGCCGCGATGCCGATCCCGGTATCGATTACCTCGATGCGCACCGACGAGGGCGACTCGCAAAGGCAGCGCAGTGCAACCCAGCCCTGACGCGTGTACTTGATGGCGTTCGATACCAGATTCTTCAGGATCTGCTCGACCAGTGACCGGTCACTGCGGATCCACACGTCGCTCGGTGTCACTTTGAAGCCGAGGCCCTTGTTGTCGGCCAGGCTCGCGAACTCGAGCCGCAGCTCCTCGAAGAGTGCGTTCACCGCGAAGTCGCTGGGATCCGGCTTGACGGCCCCGGACTCGAGCTTGCTGATGTCGAGCAGCGCGTTGAGAAGCCGTGACATGGCACCGATGGCAATCTCCTGCTGAGCGAGAATCTGCGCCGCTTGCGGCTCGACTAGTAGTCGGCGCAAATTGCCGTTGAGGAGCGACAGCGTCTGCAATGGCTGCCGCAGGTCGTGACTGGCCGTTGCCAGGAAGCGACTCTTGCCCTGGTTGGCACGGTCGGCAGCCCGACGCGCCGCGATCAGCTCGGCGTCGGCGCGCTTGCGATCGCTCACGTCCCGGATCGCAGCGGCGACCAGCACCTTGTTGCCATCCTCGATCGGGCTGAGACTTATCTCGACCGGGAATTCCGTCCCGTCCGCGCGCTGTCCGAACAGGTCCAGTCCGACCCCCATGGGTCTGACGCGCATGCTGTGCGTGTAGCTCTGCCGGTGCGCCAAGTGCTGCTCGCGAAAGCGCTCGGGCATGAGATGCTCGACCCCCATGCCGATGATGTCGTCGCGGGGATACCCGAATAGCGCCGAGACCTGGCGGTTGGCGAACCGGATGACCCCCGAAGAGTCGATGATGATCATCGCGTCCGGTGCGGCGTCGAGCGCGCTGCGGGCCAACTCGGGCGGAGCGGATTGCATGGAGGGAGGGACGGGAACGGGATACTGGCTGGTGTGCGTACCGGGCGCCTGAACCCTGTGGCGTGCCTCTCGAGCGCCGCAGAAAACGGTGCAGTTCGCTCGCCCGCACGATACCTCAAAAAAGAGGGGGGGCAAAGAGTCAGGCCGCGATATGAGCCCGCCGGCACGCGACGCAGCTGAAGCACCGCCCCGAGGTGCTCAGGCGGCGCGGCGAGCATCGGCGAAGGCCCCCACACACATGCCGCTGAGCCTAGAGCAACGTAAGCAGAATCCCGTATGGCAGGGCTCAAGCCAGCGAAGCTAAGTTGCTGTGATCCCGCACACGGCACGCGGCCGACGAGTGGCTGAGCGATATGCATAATCACCCCGACATGAGCTTAAGTGGATCCGGCCATGCCCGCCGCTGCCCAGCCCCCTGACGAGGTGCAGGCCCTGCTGGACGCCGCCGTTGACGGAGTCGTCCTGCTCGACCACCTCGGATGCATCCAGTCGTTCAGTCGCTCCGCGGAGCAGCTGTTCGGCTACCGCGCACAGGAGGTCCTGGGTCGCAATGTCGGCGTGCTCATGACCGACCAGGATCGCAGCGCGCACGACGGATTCCTCGCGCGATACGTGTCGACGCGGGTTCCGCACATCATCGGCACGGGCCGGGAAGTCAGCGCCCGCAGGAAAGATGGCAGCGTCTTTGCCGCATTTCTCTCCGTCGGCGTGGTGCGCGACACCGAGCCGCCGCGCTTCGTAGGCTTCATTCAGGACCGGACGCTCCAGCGCCGCACCGGCGAGGAGGCACGTCGGCTGCAGGAACGCCTCGGACACGTGTCCCGCCTCGCCACCGTGGGTGAGACCGCGTCGGGCCTCGCGCACGAGCTCAACCAACCGCTGGCGGCGATCGCCAACTACGCGCAGGCATGCGAACGACTGCTCGCCCGGCCGGGCGCGGACCTCGAGGAGGTCCGGGAGGCCCTGCGGGAGATCGCCAGTCAGGCCGTGCGTGCCGGTGACATCATCCGCAGGCTCCGCGGGCTCGCGGGCCCGCACCGCGGTCCGCGCGAGCCGGCGGACATCAACACTCTCGTCACGGAGCTCAGCGATTTGGTGAAATCCGACACGGAGGCGCACCACGTGCGCTATCGTCTCGAGCTGACCGAGGGGCTGCCGAAGGTCGAAACACACGGAACTCAGATCCAGCAAGTCATACTGAACCTGGTGCACAACGCCGTCGAAGCCCTCAAAGAGACTCCCGACAAAGATCGGGAGCTGATCGTGCGCACTTCGCGGTCCGACGACGGGGACGTGGAGCTGTCGGTGTCCGACACCGGACCCGGGGTCTCCGCGACTCTCCTTCCGCAGCTGTTCGAGCCGTTCAGTACCACCAAGCCCGACGGCACGGGACTCGGGCTGGCAATCAGCCGAACGATCATCGCGCAGCACCGCGGCACCCTGAGCTATCGGCCGAACGTTCCCTGTGGCGCCTGTTTCGTTTTGCGACTACCTTCGACACGGGGAGGCAATGCATGACAGCACTATCGCCGACCGTATTCATCGTGGATGATGACGCCGCAGTGAGAAACTCGTTGCGCCTGCTCGTCAAATCGGTCGGCCTGACTGCGGCTGTGTTCGCCTCCGCGCAGGAGTTCCTGGGAAGCTATGACCCGCAGCAGCCGGGTTGTCTGGCACTCGACGTGCGCATGCCGGGAATGAGCGGCCTCGAGCTGCAGCAGCAACTCAACCTGCGCGGCGCCGTGATTCCCGTGATCTTCATCACCGGACACGGCGATATCCCCATGGCGGTCGAAGCCATGCAGCACGGAGCCTTTGATTTCCTGCAAAAGCCCTTCCGGGACCAGGATCTGATCGACCGCATTCAGCGGGCGCTGGAGAGGGATCGCGAGAATCGCGCGGCGCTCGGTGAGCGCACCCGCATTCGCGAGCGGCTCGACTCTCTGACGCCGCGCGAGCGGGAAGTGCTTGCCCTGGTGACCAGTGGCAAGGCGAATAAGATAATGGCTGCGGACCTCGGCCTCAGCCAGCGCACGGTCGAGATTCACCGCGCACGCGTCATGGAGAAGATGGGCGCCTCCTCGGTCGCGCAACTGGTGCGCATGGTGCTCGATCTCGGGGAGGCTGCGGGGCCGGGCAACCCCCGGCCGGGATCCGCCTAAAGCTCGTGCGGCCGGCTCGCGGCTTTCGACGTGCGCGACATCACAATACGGATGATCCCCGATGGCGGTGAGGGTCTGGTGCGGCTTTCCACGATAGGCAGTCCCTGGCACGGGGTCCAACCTGTGGCCGATGAGCACGCAGCCAGTTTTCGACATCGGGGTGCTGTGTCGCTACGACTCCCCCGGCCCCCGGTACACCTCGTATCCGACCGCGGCTCAGTTCCGTGAGGACTTCGGCGAGGAGCAGTTGCGCCGCTGGGCGTGGCGCAGCAACGTCCAGGTCTCGCCGCGCCCGATCTCGCTCTACGTTCACGTCCCCTACTGCTTCAGCCCGTGCTTCTACTGCGGCTGCAACCGCACCATCAGCCGTGACCCGGCCCGGGGAGAGCATTACGTCGAGCGGTTGTTGCACGAGCTGCGGCTGGTTGCGCCGCTGTTCGACACACGCCGTGAGGTGATGCAGCTGCACCTCGGGGGCGGGACTCCGAATTTCCTGAGCCCGACCCAGCTCTCCCGGTTGCTCGCCGCGCTCGCCGACGGGTTTCGCCTCAGTGGGGTCGCCGAGCGTGATTTTTCGATCGAGCTCGATCCGCGCCACGTCCAGGACGGTGATGTCGCGATGCTGGCGCAATTGGGCTTCAATCGCGTCAGCCTCGGTGTCCAGGACTTCGATACGCGAGTGCAGCAGGCCATCAACCGCGTGCAGAGCGTCGCCGAGACTCTAGCGGTCATCGAGGCGTGTCGCCGCGCGGGATTGCGATCGGTCAACCTCGATCTGATCTACGGGCTGCCATTGCAGACGCCCGCGGGTTTCGCGCACACGCTCGACACCGCGGTCGGGGCGCGGCCGGAGCGTGTCGCGGTTTATGGCTACGCTCACATGCCGGCCTTCTTCAAGGCCCAGCGTCAGATCGCGAGCGCCGATCTGCCTGGGGCGGAAGAGCGACTGACGCTGCTGCAGCTGGCGGTGGAACGGCTTTGCGCCGCCGGCTATCGCCACATCGGTATGGACCATTTCGCCCTGCCGGAAGACGATCTGGCACGGGCCCAGGAAGACAGTCGTCTGCACCGCAACTTCATGGGATACACGACGCACGCCGGCTGCGACCTGATCGGACTCGGTCCCAGCGCGATCAGCCACATCGGCAGCAGCTTCAGCCAGAATCAACGCGAGATCTCCAGATGGCAGGCGGCCATCGCGCAGAACCGTCTGCCGGTGGCTCGCGGCCTGGAGCTTGGTACCGACGACCTGCTGCGCGCGGACGCGATTCAGCAGCTCATGTGCCGCGGTGAGATCGACGTCGAGGGAATCGAGCGGCGCCACGGAATCGACTTCGGAGTCTATTTCGCGGCCGCGCTGCAGCGGTTGCGCCCGCTCGTCGAGGACGGCCTCGCGACCGCAAGCCGCACCCTCATCCGTGCAACGCCGCGCGGACGACTGCTTCTTCGTGTCATCGCCATGTGCTTCGACCGCTACCTGCCGGTGGCGGCTCCCGCCGCGGCGGCCGCCGCGCCGGCGGCGGGTTTCTCCAAGCTCCAATAGAGCCGCGGTTTTCGCACTTCACGCGCTGCGGGCGCGTCGCAGCGGACCTTGCCAGCTCGCGCTGCTTCACGGGCATCCCGATGGGGCCGGCTGCGCAGCAGCGCATCCAGCATCAGTTTCCCGCGCAGCTCGCCCTCAGGGCTGGCCCTCGCCCTCAGGGCTGGCCCTCGAGGTACGTCGCGACCGCCTGCATCTCGTTCAGCCGCAGGTTCTGTGCGACCCCGTGCATGACCGCGACATTGCGCATGTTGCTCTGGAAAGAAGCGAGCTGCTTGAGGATGTACTGTGAGCGCTGGCTCGCGAGCCGCGGAAAATCGGCGACGCCGTGTCCGTCGGCCCCGTGACAGCTGCTGCACGCCGGCACCCCTTCGGACTCGATGCCGTGCTCGTAAATCTCGCGCCCGCGCGCGGCGAGCGCCGGATCACCCGTCCGCCCCGGCAAGGGCTGCTGGCTCGAATAGTATTTCGCCAGCGCCTCGATCGTCGGGTCATCCAGCTCCGCCGCCATGCCCCACATATATCCGATGGCATCCGGATCGCCGCGCGTCTGCCCGCGGAAATTCTTCAGCTGCGCCACCAGGTAGTTGCCGTTCTGGCCGGCGAGGCGCGGGAACTTCGGCTGCCCGCTGTTGCCGTGGGGTCCGTGGCAGGTGCCGCATACCCCGATGGCAAGCCGCTGGGCGAAGGCCTGGGTCGCGAGATCGGGCGCATCCGCTCGAGCCCATCCGAGGGCGCCAACGCCGAGCACGAGGAGACTCGCAACGGCCAGCATGCGGGACCGCCGCGGCGGCACGGAGTATTCACGGTGCTTGTCGATCATGCACATGGCGACTTCCTTAGTAGGCGAACCACACCAGCAGATACCAGGCGTTGTTATCGGAAGCGTTACGCCCCACGCCGTCATAGTTGCTGCTGCCGCCGTTGAACTTGTTGTAGCTGATGTACTGCGCGCTGAGCTTGGTATTGAGCCAGGGCAGGTAGTTCACCTCAGCGATCCAGCCGCGGGTGTCGGGCGAGCCGTTGGCGCTCGTTATGACGCCCGGGTCACCCGGTGCGGTCGGCGCGTACAAACCCGCGTCGCTGCTGCCGGTCGTCGAGAAATAGCCGAGCGTGCCGCCGATCTTGCGCCGATAGTAGTAGGTGGTCCACAGGCGCGTGGTGGTCAAACTATCGGTGGGGTTGGCCGAAGCCATCGACGCGAAGCTCGCATCCAGACTCAGGTTCTCGTGGATGCGCGTCCCTGCCACGGTGATCTGATGATCGTCCGAAATGTACTGGTATTGGATATCCTCGGCGACGTCCTTGAAGCGGTTGAAGGGCCCGCGCAAAGCCGTCGGCGCAGGGCTGGCGCCTGGCAGCAGTTTGACGTCCGCGCCATACAGGCCCAACTCGATGGAATGCCGCTCCCAGTTGTGCTCGTAAGCGACGCGCCAGTACGGCGCCACACCCTGGATCACGTTCGAGATCGTGCCATCCAGGGGCCCCGCGGCACCGGTGAGGGAGTTGGTTGCTCCCTGCTTGGCGGAGCGGTAGAGGCCCACCTCTGCGTACAATGACTCGTTCCAGAACAGGTATCCCGTGAGCCCGGCGACGTCCTGTCCCAGCGTCCCGTCGATCTCGGTACCGGCAAGCGGAGACACCGCTGCGTTGCTCGACGCGTACGGAAATCCGAAGGCCGGGGTCGAATTCCACAGATCCTGCACGGTCGGATTGTTGTTGAGAGTCAGACCGTAGATCAGGCTGCGGTCACCCGGCAGGATCGCCGTATCGGCGAAGCGCAGGTCGACGTTGTCCATGCTGATCGTACCGCTGTCGTTCGCATACGTGAGCTGCGCAAACGCTCCGAAATGTGGCGCGATCTTGCCGGCGTAAAAGAGACTCAGCTGCTGCGGGAATCCGGCGGTGCCGTTCTGTGCGACGCCCGGGGCGCCGGAAGACAGATCGGGTAGCGCGGTGCTCAACTGCGTGTACGACGCCTGAACCATGATCGACAGCGGCGGCGTCTGCGCGAGCTCGAGGAGCTGCTCTTTCTTGGCCGTCACGTCCCTCACCTGCTTGAGGTTGGCGAGCACGTAGCCGTTCGCCTTGAAGACCCGCCCGAAGTGCGTCAGCTCCGGGTACACGGTGTGACAGGCCTCGCAAGCCATGCCCGTCTGGCGCGCGAAGCTCGGTACCGCCAGTGCCGCAGGCGCGGTGAGGACTGACAGCAGCAGCGCGGCGCCACACAGCGCACGCGTATTCCCCGCTCCACTCTTCATGATGCCCTCCCAGGTGGGTTTGCCGACGCGGGGGAGTCTGGCAGGCCTGGCGCGGCTCGGGCATCGCGGAATATAGATACGTGTTAGTGGGGAATGCGTATGACGTTAGGTTGGATTTGAGGCAGCTACGCACGCAGTTGCGTTAGCCTGCAGCGCGCTGTCATGTCAGATTCAGTGCGTACGGAAACCGCGCTCGACCAGTTCCTCGAGCGCCGCGCGCAGCTCCGGCAGCCGGGGCGGCTTGCTGAGCACGCGATCGACGTGATCCGGCAGTTCGCCTTCACCCCGCATGCGCTGTCCCCAACCGGTGAGGAGAACGACGGGCGTGTCCGGGGCCGCGGTCTTGACCGCCGCGGCAACCGTCCGGCCATCGACGTTCGGCATTCCGAGATCCGTGATCACCGCCTCGAAGCCCTCGGCCCGCTTGCGTGCCGCAGAGAACTCATCGATGCCCCGCTGGCCTCCGTCGACGGCCAGCACGAAGTGCCCGTCGGATTCGAGAACGTTCTGGAGCGATTTGAGCAGGAGCGGATCGTCGTCCACGAGCAGTATGCGCAGGCGTCTTGGGGCGCGGACGCGAGGCGCCGGCTGCTGCGCGTCCCGAAGCCACGCGCTGGGAAAGACGACGCGCATCGTCGTGCCCGCCCCGAGCTCGCTCTCGACCTCGAGCTCCGCGCTGTGACGCTGCACCATGCCGTAGACCATGGCGAGCCCCAGGCCCGTGCCCCGCTCGCCTTTGGTCGTGAAGAAGGGCTCGAGACAGCGGCTTCGGACCGCCTCGGTCATGCCCACACCCGTGTCGCGGATCTCGACCTGAACCTGCGGCGCGGCGCTCGCTTCGCGGTCGGCGCCGTTACTGACGCCCGTGCGCAGCGTGAGCGTGCCGCCCTCCGGCATGGCATCGACCGCGTTCAGAACCAGGTTCGTGAGCGCGTCGCGGATCTCGCTCTCGGCTCCCATGATACGAGGCAGATCGGGTGCGAGATCCGTCTTCAGGTCGATGACGATTCCCCGCTCCTGCGGTATGTCGCTCCAGCGCGCGCGCGTGAGCCGCGCGACCTGCTGCAACAGATCGTTGAGATCGAGCGGCGCCAGCGCGAGCTGCGGTTCGCGCTGGTGATAAAACATGCGCATGCGCGACACCGTCTGCCCGACATCGTCGATGGCCCGATGAATGACCCGGAGCGATTCACGGGCACTCTCGCTGAGCGTCTCGTCGCGCTCGAGCAGCGACTGGGCGTAGATCGAGGCGGGCGAGAGCGCGTTGTTGATGTCGTGGGCGATGCCACTCGCCATCTGCCCGAGCGCCCGCAGCCGCTCCTGCTGCATCACCGTCTGCTGCGATTGACGCAGGTCCTCGTACGCCTGCTGCAGAGCGGAGTGGAGCCTCACCTGACGCGCGGCGAGCGCCAGGTGCTCGCTCAGCTGACGGAGGAACTCGCAGTCGGCGCTCGCAAAGCTTGCCGGCTCGCGCCGGGCTGCGATCATGACGCCAAAGACCTTGTTCTCGGCGCTCAGGGGGGCGATCACCAGGGCACGCAAGCCACCACGCGCGAGACGTGCGGGCAAGGGGAATGGCGATCCGGAAATGTCGGGCTCGTAGACGAGCGCGCCTCGAAGACAGCGCCCAAGTCCATTCTCATCGCTCCCGATCTGTGCGTGCTCCGCCAGCGCCGGCTCGGGTGCCAGCGCCTGACTCCTGGTGCCCACGCATGCGATCTCGAGCGGCTGGTCCGCAACCTCCTGGAGGGCGATGCAGCCGAAGTCGATCGGCAGGTGCTCTTCGAGGCTGTGAATAGCGACCCGGAAGATGCTGTGCAGATCCTGGCGCTCGCCGATAGCGCGGGTGATCTGCTCGAGCAGGCGGAGCCGTGCGAGCTGCGCCTGGAGCCTGCGCTCATGAGCCTTCCGCTCGGTGATGTCGCGCGCGATCTTCGAGGCGCCAATGATCCGGCCGCCGGCATCCTTGAGCGGCGAGATGGTCGCGGAAATATCGATGCGCGTTCCGTCCGCGCGGACCCGGACGGTCTCGAAGTGATCGACACGCTCGCCGCGCCCGATGCGCGCCAGGATTTCCGGTTCCTCCCCCTGCCTCTCCGGCGGGAAGATCATCAGCATCGGCCGACCGATCGCTTGTTGCGCGGTGTATCCAAACAGTCGCTCCGCCCCGGGGTTCCACGAGGTGATGATGCCGTTGAGGGTCTTGCTGATGATGGCATCGTCCGAGGAGTTGACGATTCCCTCGAGCAGCTCCTGGCTCTCGCGGAGCGCCGCTTCGGCGCGCTTGCGCTCCGTGAGGTCGCGTACGAATGCGCTAAAGCTGACACGATTCCCGGATCGGATAGGTGTGATCGCCAGCTCCATGGGGAATTCGCTTTGGTCACGCCGGAGCGCGGAGACCTCAATCCTGCGATTGAGCAGGGGACCCTCGCCGGTGGCGAGATAGCGCTCGAGTCCTTGCGTGTGCTGGGCGCGGTAGCGCTCGGGAATGACGGTCTCCGAGAGCAACCGCCCGAGCGCCTCCCCCGCGCTCCAGCCGAACAGGGTTTCGGCCTGGGGGCTCCACCCGGTGATGGTCCCGGTGTGATCGATGGTGACGAGCGCATCGAGCGCCGAATCGAGGATCAGGCGGATGCGCTCCTCGCTCGCGCTCAGCCCTTCCCGCGCACGGCGCCGCTCGGCATCCATTCGTCGCAATTGCGCCGCATTCACCCACACCAGTGCGGCGAATACCAGAACACCCGGGAGCGCGACCAGGGCGATGCTCTGCTCGAGGCCGAGCACACCGCGGCGCTCCGCGCTGAACACCCACCCTGTCAGAACACTGAGGCCGACCAGGAGCCCGATCGTGCCGGCGACCAGGGCATACTGTGCAGCGGACTTCGCTTTGCGGGGCGGGCTCATGAGCGTCTGGCCGCAGGGCCTCCTGCCCAGATCATGCAAAGCCTCCCTGCGCACATTATCACTGCTCGTGCTGGTCCTTGGCTATTTGCGCGGATGTCGCTCCGTGCGTCGTTGAATGGACTCGACGTCGCCCCTACAAGCTTACGGCATCGCTCGAGGTTGCTTGTGCAACCGGATCAACCCTACCCGCGGCCTGAGAGCTTGCGCCATACCGAAGCCGACGCACACGCATGCGGGTGTGAGGTGTTTTCGGAAACCCTCGGAAGGCGATGGCTGGTGGAGCGGAAGGGGATCAGTAATGACTAATATGCGCAAGCGCGTTGTGACCGCTCACATTCCGGATCAGCTTGCCCGCAAGCTGGACAGCGGGCCCGCAGTCTGGTACCCCCCGCCGCAGATCGTCGCGCTGAGTCCGTGGCGCTCCGCTGGACGCAATCAGCCTACGGGGACTTGCGCCGACTGTACGAGTTCCTGGAGCCCGTCAATCCGGGCGCAGCCGTCCGCTCGGTGGGTCTCATCGTCAATCGCATCGAGCGCATTCCAGCCCAGCCGCGCCTAGGGGAGCGGCTGCCGCGCTTCGGGCCCCGAGAAGTCAGGCAGTGCTCGCCGCGAAGTACGAGATTCGCTACGAGCTGACGGACAGCGACGTTGTCGCACTGCGTATCTTTCACGCCCGGGAAGACCGGTGACCCCGCCAACCAGCGCCATGCCGATGTCGACCGTAATGCGCAGCCCGCTCGCAGGCGGCCACTACTTCACATTGAATGCAGGCACCGCTCCGCCATTCTCAATGAACGTGCACTTGCCATCCGCGCACACCCGATTCTCCATCTCGATCCGCTTCAACTGGACATACTGCTCGGGTGATAGACCGATAGCCTGTCGATAAGCATTATCTGCTGCCGCCCGAGCCTCTTCAGCCGACTTGCGCTGGACTTCTGCCAACTTGGTCTGCTGCTCAGTCTGGATGCGTTGCTCCTGTGTGGCCGTTTCAATCCGCTGATTCTTGATGGCATCAGGCGGATTGGCTCGTCCTACAGTCATCGTAACAAGCTGGATCGGCAATCCCTTTTCCTTGATGAATGCCTTCAAAGCGTCTCGAATCTCCGCATCGACAGCATCCAAGGCTGTCGTACTGATCGCCGTTTCATTCATGCCGCGCTTGCGCACAGCCTGTCTAACCATCGTCTTGAACTGCTCTTCCAGATTGTTCTGATACCAGTTCGGTCCGAAATTCTTGATCAACACTACCGAATCCGTGACTTGTAACACCACGATGGCATGAAAACTGATCGGTACGCCATCCGAGGTCATCGTGTCGTGCATCTCAGTATCGAACTTCTGAGGCTGCATGTAGACATCAACCCCTTCCGTCGTGATAGCTGCGAACGTTCGTCCCGGCTTGACCGGATCAGAATCGACTCCGCCATGGCCAAAAATCCATGGCTTTTCGATCAATACGACTTCATGCCCAGCATCAGGCGAATAGACACTGCAGCCTACCAGCCCCAACGCACTCAACATCATTAGATATTTCATTGACCCACCCTTTCAAAATCACATTCAAGTGGCTGAGGGATCTGTCAAACCCCCTACCTGACACATCGTCGGCGGTGCCCTTGCGCGAAGCGGTCCGGATAGCGACAGAGGAGTTCGGCATCCTGCAAGGGACCGCCGAAAACCCTGGAATTTAATGGTGGAGCGGAAGGGGATCGAACCCTCGACCTTCGCATTGCGAACGCGACGCTCTCCCAGCTGAGCTACCGCCCCACGGCTAAGCACCCCGCGAAATCACGCTCGTCGCAAACAGCGAGCGAATGCCCGGCCATCAAGATGCGCGATTTCGCGGGGGTCCCGGGCCGGCGCGCGATTCTAGCATCGCGATCCGGCCGCTCCAACGAAGTCTTGACCCTGCGCCTCAGGATGCAGCTATGATCGACGGCCTTGAGGCCCGCAGGAGCTGCGGATCGGGGAACAGGCATGCTGGCCACGGGTGGGCGAGCGCCGGAATTCACACTTCCGGACCAGGACGGGCAGAGCGTGTCGCTCAGCGCGCTGCTGCGCTACGGGACGCTGATCCTGTACTTCTATCCCGCCGACTTCACTCCGGGCTGCACCCGCGAGGCCTGCTCCATCCGCGACCTGCATGCCGAGATCCAGGAGGCGGGCCTCAGTGTCGCGGGCGTGAGCCCGCAGGGGCCCGAGAGTCACCGCGCCTTCCGCGAACAGCACAAGCTGCCGTTCGTCCTGCTCTCGGACGTGGACAAGTGCGTCATCCGCATGTACGACGTGCGGGGGCCGCTCGGATTCGGAGTGCGCCGCGCCACCTACCTCGTCGACCAGGCGCGTTACATCCGCTCCGCGGTGCTCGCCGACTTCCGCATCAGTCAGCACGAGGATTTTATCCACCGGGCCGTGGCGCTGAGCGCCGGTGGCACGCGCCGTGCGCGCTCGGTTCGTTGACTGGCCAACCGCGCAGCGTTATCGATAGGACGGTGGCAGCTTCAGAACCTGATGCGCACCACGTGGGCGCGGCCGAAGCTCGGCACGCTGACCATGTAGATCGCATCCGACGCGCCCTGCCCCGCGGGCACGGTGTTCGCACCCGCGAGCTCCTGAATCATCTGCGCGGGCGTTGCGCCGCTGCCGATGACCAGCACCGTGCCGCCCGGGTGTTCGTGTAACACACGGGCCGCGGCGCCCCGCGCTTCGCGGGAGCTGAATACGACCGGCGTGCGGTGCAGCCGCTCCGCCAGGGGCGCCGCACTCTGGCGGGCGCGGCGGTCGTCGCTCACGTAGATCGCGTCGAGCCGCCCGCCCCCGTCGACGTCGCCGAACATGCGCGCGAGCTGCTGCGCGCGCTGCTCGCCCTCGGGCGAAAGCGGCGGATCGTCGATGGTTCCGGGCTCCTTTTCCACCGGCGGCACGAGCAGGACGACGGTGGTGGTGGCGCTGCGATAGAACGCCACCGCCACGCCGCCAATCACCAGCGCAGCCACCAGCGTCAGCCACACCGGCGCAAGAAACGGCCGGCGGTGGCGCGTTATGCCCGGCGGGTCCATGAGGCCATCATACAGCGCCGCCGCCCGTCACCGGAGCGCGCATTTTGCGGCGCGGGTCTGTAATCTGCTTCTCGGGCAACGGAGGCGTTCAGAGCGGTCATGCGAGCCGGCGGCCACACGACGGTGATCCAGCGCATTCTGGAGCGACGCGCGGCGGAGGCGACTCCCGAGGAGACCACCGCCACCATCGCGGTCATGCTGCGCGTCATGCCCCCGCCCCGGGCGCTGCTGGTGTGTCAGGACGCGCCACTGCTGGAGCAGCTCGCGCGGCGCATCCCACCCGACATGCTCGACTACGAGTCGCTCGCCGACGAGGACGACGCGCTGCGCCGCTTCGAGAGCGAGTTCCGTCCCGTGGTCGTGACCGATTCGCTCGAACTGGTCAGGCGGCTGCGGGCGCGCGCCACGGTGCGGACGCCCTTCATCCTGTACGTGGCGCCGCTCGACGACACCGCCGGTCGCGAGGCCGGTTTCGCCGCCGGCGCGGACGAGTGCGTCGGCCGCCGGACCTCCTCGCGCGAGCTCGACGCGCGCCTCGCCGCCGCACGGCGCATCGCGGAGCTCGAGAGCGTGCTGCGCGTCACGCTCGCCGAGAATCGCAAGCTCTCGGCGACCGACGATCTCACCCGCGTCAACAGCCGCCGCTTCTTCAGCAAGCATTTTCCGCGCGAGGTAGAGCGCGCGGCGCGCTACGGGCGCGCGCTGTCACTGGTGTTGTGCGACATCGACCTCTTCAAGAGCATCAATGACACTCACGGTCACCCCTGCGGCGATCAGGTGCTGCGGGAATTCGGCGCGCGGCTGCAACTCAGCCTGCGCCGCGGCATCGACTGGGTGGCGCGCATCGGCGGCGAGGAATTCGCGGTGGTGCTGCCCGAGACCGGCTACCAGCAGGCGCTCGACGTCGCGCGCAAGCTCCGTGCCGTCGTCGCTCAGCCCCCGTACACGGCCGAGGGCAAAACCATGGAGGTCACCGCCAGCTTCGGACTGTGCGGACTCGATCGTGTACCCGGCGGCGAGCGGCGGCTCGCCGAGCGCGTGCTCAAGATTGCCGACGCCGCCTTGTATCGCAGCAAGAACGCGGGGCGCAATCGAGTGACGGCGACGATGCTCAACGCCACCGGCGAGTGATCGCGCCTGGCGAAATCCCGTGCACCGTGACGCAAGCCCTTGCCCGGGCTGGGCGTTTGCGTGCTGCGGAACCGTCTGTCCACACGGTTATTCACAAATTCTGTGGATAACTGCACGCGGTGGAAAGCGCCCCGCGCTTGTGTGAGACTGCCGCTCCTTTCGCTTCGCGAGCCACCCGATGAAGAAGACCGGCAGCGAACAGAACTCACCGGCCGAGCCTCTCGAGCGCGCGCGGCTTCAGGCGGACGTCGCCAAGCAGCGCGTCCGCATCGCCAAAGAAGAGCTGAAGCGCGCTCGCAAGCGCTTGAAGGAGGCCAAACGGGAGGCCAGGCGCGCACGCAAGCAAGCCGCGGTCGCGCGCAAGGCGTGGAAGCGCGCACGCCGCGCCCAGAAAGACGATTCCGCTTCGAAAGAGAAACGCAAGCCTGGGCGCCGCGCGAAGCGCGGAGCGGCGGCGACCGCTGCGAAGAGCCCCGCCAAGGCCCCCGCGCGCGCTCGGCGCCCCGCCGCCACACGGCGTGCGGCTCCACCGGGCACGGAGCGCCGTGCGGTGACCGCAAGCCCCGCCCGCCGCGCGCGGCAGCAGGCGGTCTCGAGGCGGCGCGCCGCAGTGCGTTCCGCGAGCCGTCCGCTGCGCGCGCCGCGGCCACGGCAACGCCCGGGGACGTCGCGCCCGGCGCCGCAGCTACCGGCACCCGCTTCCGTCCCGGCTTCACGGGAATCGATCGACGCGCCGAGGGACGAGGGCGCACCGGCTGCGGCAGTCACTCCCGCCGACCGGGCGGCCTGACGGATCAGGAGACTGCCTCATGCACGACCAGCCCGGTTCTCCTTCGAGCTCGCGGATGCTGGCGAGATACCTCACGGACATCGAGCAGCTGCTCGATGAGCAGCACGGCGAGGCGGCGCTGCGCGAGGCTTTCGATCTGCCGCGCATCGCGGTGGCGCTGACCGACCCGGAGCTGCGCTGCTCGGGGGAGCAGCTGAAGAGCTGGTGCCAGCAATGGATCGGGCCGTCTGGCTACGAGCGCGCAGCCGGCGGACTCGACTACGAACGCGTCGGTCGCAGCGTGAGCGAGCGCGTCGCGCAGGAGGGCGGAGCGACCCCGGAATCGGTCCCGACGCGTGCGCTCAAGCGGCTGCGCCTCCGTCGTCATATGCGCACGCCCCCGCGCGGGTTCTCCGTCAGCCGCAGCGAGAATCTCGCTCCCCAGCAAGCCGAGGCGGTCGACATGTGCACCGCGCTGGTGGAAGCCGCGCGCCGCTGGTACGCGCGCAGCGCCTGCCACGACACGGTCGTCCAGGCCAACCTCGCCCGGCTGGCGGTCCTGCGCTGAGCTCCTCCGTCCCGCCCTCCTGAACGGGCGTTCAATGACGATTCGCGATCAGCGCTCAGGCCACGCGCGAGCTATCCTCTTGTTTGGTGTAATGTTCCTGACCGTACGAGGCTCGTCTTGCGTCTGTTTCGGCGTTGGTGGAATATAGCCGCGTCAGGGGAACCATAACCATTGAGTGAGCGTTCAATGCCCCACTCAAGCGCCAACCACAGACTCCCTTCGGTCGAGCGCGGGGCGCGCCCGCCGCTGCGCGTCGGGGTGATCCTGGCGCATCATTTCACTCTGTCGGCGTTTGCGGTGTTCATCGACCACCTGCGTCTCGCCGCCGATGAGGGCGATCGCAGCCGTCCGCTGCACGTGCAATGGTCGATCATGTCGAGCCGGGCGGAGTCGGTGCCGGCGAGCTGTGGCGTGCTGCTCGAGCCGACGAGCGCACTGCTCTCCCCCGATCTGCTCGACTACGTGGTCGTCATCGGCGGAATCCTGCACGCGGGACCACAGATCGACGAGACGACCATGCGCTACCTGCGCGAAGTGGGCGCGACAGCGGTGCCGCTGATCGGCATCTGCACCGGCAGCTTCATCCTGTGCCGCGCCGGGCTGATGAAGGGGCGGCGCTCCTGCGTCAGCTGGTATCACTACCAGGATTTTCTCGAGGCGTTTCCGAGCTACGAGGTGATCGCCGATCGCCTGTTCCTCGCGGACGGCCCGCGCATCACCTGCGCCGGCGGCGCCGGGACCGCCGCGCTGGCAACCCATCTCATCGAGCAGCATCTCGGGCGCGCCGTCGCGCAGAAGGCCAGCCAGGTGCTGCTGTTCGACCGCCCGCGCTCCGGGAGCGACAGCCAGCCACACCCGCCGCTGTCGGAGACCGTGGCCGAGCCGCGCGTGCGCCGTGCGCTGCTGCTCATGGAGCAGAACCTCGCGCGCCCCATTGCCGTCGCGGCGGTCGCGGCCGAGCTCGGACTCTCGGCGCGGCAACTCGAGCGGCTCTGCCGGCAGCATGTCGGCATGGGTCCGGCATCGCTCTATCGGCAGCTGCGCATGCGTTACGCGAACTGGCTGATCGAGAACACCGACCGCTCCGTCACGGACATCGCCAACGAAGCGGGCTTCGCCGACTGCGCGCACTTCTCACGACAATTCAAGGATACATATGGCCTGTCGCCCTCGACGCGCCGCCTGCAGCCGCAGCGCCGCATCGACGGCGACGCCGCGCGTGCGCGGGTGTTCGAGTAGGTGAGCGTGCGTTCGATCGCATGCGCGCAGTGTTGCGTCTGATCGTCTAGTCCATCGGGTCCTTGGGGGGAGTCGGCCATGCGCTCGAAGATCTCATATGCGGTAGCGGCCATCCTGGGAGGCGCGTCCGTCGGCGCGGCCGCCGCCGAGCCGGCGGCCGGCACAACCGAGGGAGGCGCGCTCGAGGAGATCATCGTCACGGCTCAGAAGCGCGAGCAGAGCATCCAGGACGTGCCGATCTCGATGCAGGCCCTCACCGGACAGGCCCTGCAACAGCTCAACGTCTCGACCTTCGACGACTACATCAAATTCCTGCCAAGCGTCACGACCGCGAGCAACGGCCCGGGCCAGAACGAGGTCTTCATGCGCGGCCTGAGCGCCGGGTCGCAAGCCAGCCAGGGGAGTGGCTCGACGGGGGCGTGGCCCAACGTCGCCATCTACCTCGACAACCAGTCCGGCCAGCTCCCCAACCGCAACCTCGATATCTACGCCGCTGACCTGAATCGCATCGAGGTGCTGGAAGGCCCTCAGGGGACGCTCTTCGGCGCGGGCGCCGAGGCGGGTGTGATCCGCTACATCACCAACGAGCCGAAGCTCGATAAGGTCGAGGCGAGCGTCAAGGCCGGATACGGAATCACCACGCACGGCGATCCGAATACCGATCTGACTGCGGTGTTGAACCTCCCGCTGATCGCCGCCAAGATGGCCGTGCGCGCCGTGATCTACGACGACCGGCGCGGCGGCTATATCGACAACGTGCCGGCGACCTTCACCCGCAAGAGCACCGACATCGGCATCCACTACGCCCAGTACGCGACCGCCTGCTCGACGGGCTCACCGACCGCTGGTATGTGCCCCGGTGGTAACTCGAACGCTACGGCCTTCGGCGTGCCGCCCGGCAGCCCGTCTCTCAACAACAACAGTCTGACCGCGCGGGCGATCAATCCCGTTACCTACAAGGGAATACGGGTGGAAGCGCTGTACAGGTTCAACGCCGACTGGGACGCGCTGTTCACGCAGTCGTACCAGGACATGCAGTCGGAGGGCGTGTTCTATCAGCAGCCCAATGCCTCCGATGGTGCGCCGCTACAGCCGCTGCAGGTCACGCTGTTCAACAACAGCTATGACAAGGACAAGTTCGAGAGCACCGCGTGGACGGTCAACGGCAGGTTCGCCGCTCTGAAGGCGGTCTACACCGGCGGCTATCTGGTGCGCAACGTCGATCAGATCGGGGACTACACGAACTACGCGCGCGGTGTGTTCGCGGATTACTACCAGTGCTACGGCCCCGCATACGACGCCACCCTGACGCCCACATGCTTCTCGCCGAGCGCCATCTGGCACAACGTCGAGCGCAATACCCACCAGCAGCACGAGTTCCGCCTGAGCACCCCGGACGACTGGCGTGTGCGAGCAATCGCCGGTGCGTACTGGGAAGACAACAAGCTGTATGATCAGACCGCCTGGTTGTACAAGAACGTCCCCCCCTGTACCGCGACGCTGACGCAGGGCTGTCTGACGAACGTTGGCCCGTTTACCGGCACGACCGTCGTGAATCCGGGTGTTCAGGGCGACAACACCTCCTTCTACCAGGACCAGGTGCGCGACACGAAGCAGACCGCGTTCTTCGTATCCGTCGACTTCGACCTGATTCCGAAAGTGTTGACAGCGACGCTCGGCACGCGTCATTTCCAATTCAAGAACTCGATGGCGGGCAGCGTGCTCTCGAGCTTCCTCTGCTTCGAGGCGGGCCTGCCGCCCTGCCAGTCATCCGACTCCTTCAACCTCGATGCGCAGAATCTGCGCGACACCGAGTCCGGCTACAAGAGCCGCGGCAACCTCACCTGGCACATCACGCCGGACGTCATGGTGTATTACACGTTCTCACAGGGCTTCCGACCGGGCGGCTTCAACCAGAACGGCGGCGTCTTCCGGTACGCCCCCGGCCCGGCGCAGCCCGTGAATGGCATACCGACGGGAGTGCCGCAGTACGAGGTTCCCCGATCCTACTCATCCGACAAGCTGGCCAACAACGAGGTCGGCTGGAAGACGGAGTTTCTCAACCATCGGTTGCAGTGGAACGGCGCCCTGTATCGGGAAACCTGGGACAACGTCCAGGTCGCTTTCTTCGACCCCGAGGTGACCGGCAACATCTTCTTCGACACCAACGGCCAGAACTTCGTCATCAAGGGCGTGGAGACTTCGCTCGTAGCCCGCGTAGTGCCCGGATTGACGCTGCAGGGGGCGGCGTCCTGGAATCAGAGCGAGCAGAAGAACTCCCCCAGGCTGATCGACCAGAACCCGGCCAGCGGTAACTTTGGCAACCCGATCACGCAGGTGTGCGACACGAGCGGGGCGAACTGTGTACCGCTCAGCGCGCGCGGCGGCGACCCCTACGGCGCGATCGGCAGCCCGAGCGCCAATGCGCCGCCGCTTCAGTTCAGCTTCCGCGCGCGTTACGACTGGAGCATCGGCGGGTACACGCCGTACGTTCAGTTCGGCGCGACCCACAGCGGTCATTCGTTCACGCAGGCCGGGGCGAATCCCACATTCCTGCCGGGTCAAACCGTCAGCAACTCGAGGGGACGGTTCGAGAACCCCGCGTACTCGGTCTACGACGCCTCCTTCGGCGTCGCGAAGGATGCCTGGTACCTGAACGTGTATTGCGAGAACCTGAGCAATTCGAACGCCAGCGTGTTCGTCAGCACCGATCAGTTCATCGTGGAGCAAACACCGCTGCGGCCGCGGGTGCTGGGAGCTGCGTTCGGCTACAAGTTCTAGCGCTGCGCGCTCTGCCAGTTCGGAGCGGTGTAGTAGGGTGCCGTCGAGCGCGGCAGGAGCGGCCTGCCGCGAATGTGATCCGCCGCCTTCTCCGCGAGCATGATGGTCGGCGCGTTGAGATTGCCGGTGGTGATCGACGGCATGATCGATGAGTCGACCACCCTGAGCGCCTCCAGCCCGATGACGCGGGTCTCGGGGTCGACGACTGCGCGCGGATCGGTGGCGCTCCCCATCCTCGAGGTGCCGCAGGGGTGGAAGGCGCTCTCGGCCTTCTCGCGAATGAAGGCATCGATCTGCTCATCGGTCCCGACGCCCTCCCCCGGCTGGATCTCGCGCCCGCGGTAACGATCGAACGCGGGCTGCGCGAAGATCTCGCGCGTGATCCGCACGCAGGCACGCATCTCCTCCCGGTCCGCAGGCTGCGACATGTAGTTGAAGCAGATCTTCGGCGGATCGTGGGGCTCGGCGGATCTCAAGCGCACCCACCCTGCGCTCCGCGAGCGCATGGGGCCCACGTGCGCCTGGAAGCCGTGCTCGCGGGCGAGCGCCGAGCCGTCGTAGCTCACCGCGAGCGGCAGGAAATGGAACTGGATGTCCGGGTAGCGCACGCCGGCGCGGCTGCGGACGAAGCCGCCGGTCTCGAAGTGGTTGCTCGCACCGAGGCCGTCCTTGGTGAGGATCCAGCGCACGCCAATGAGGGCCCGGCGCAGGAGCGACATCTGCGAGTAGAGCGTGACAGGCTCGCGGCAAGCGATCTGGAAATAGAACTCGAGGTGATCCTGCAGGTTCTCGCCCACTCCGGGCAGGTCGCGGACTACGTCGATGCCGAGTCCGGCGAGCTCACGGGCCGGCCCGACGCCCGAGAGCTTGAGCAGCTGCGGGGTGTTGATGGGACCCGCGCAGAGGAGCACCTCGCGCTGGGCTAGCACCTCGTGCGAGCCGCCGCCCCGCTGGTAGCGGATCCCGGCGGCGCGGCGGCCGTCGAACAGCACGCGTGTGGCCAGCGCGTGAGTGCGCACGCTCAAGTTCGGCCGGCTCATTGCGGGCCGAAGATACGCGTTGGCTGCGCTGCAGCGGCGGCCGCCGCCCACGGTCATGTCCATCTCCCCGAAGCCTTCCTGCCGGAAGCCGTTCATGTCGGCGGTGAGCGCGTAGCCGGCCTGGCGGCCGGCCTCGAGCCACGCCGCGTTCAGCGGATTCTCGAGCCTGCCGCGCCTGGTGGCGAGCGGGCCCTCCGCGCCGCGGTATTCATCACCGCCGCCGGCGCGCCGCTCGGCGCGCTTGAAGTACGGCAGAACGTCGCGATAGCCCCACCCCGCCGCGCCCTCCCGCTCCCAGCCCTCGAAGTCGAGCGGATTGCCGCGCACGTAGACGAGCCCGTTGATCGAGGAGGAACCGCCGAGCACCTTGCCGCGCGGCGTGTGCAGCCGCCGGCCGCCGAGGTGCGGCTCGGGCTCGGTGTAGTAGCGCCAGTCGTAGCGCGCCATGTTCATGGGGATGTAGAGCGCCGTGGGCATCTGGATCCAGAGGGAGCGGTCCGAGCCGCCGCATTCGAGGACCAGCACGCGGTGCCGGCCGTCCTCGGTGAGCCGATCGGCCAGTACGCAGCCCGCCGAGCCCGCGCCGACGATCACGTAGTCGAACGTCTCCCGCGACACGCTCATCCCCCCGCCGGCGCTTTGGTTCTCAGTAAGGCGCGTCGATGTCGCCCATGGCGACATACACGCTCTTCAGCTGCGTGTAGTGCTCGATGGCGGCGCGTCCATTCTCGCGTCCCAGCCCCGAGAGCTTCACGCCGCCGAAGGGCAGCTCGATGGGGGTGACGTTGTAGTGATTGATCCAGCAGGTGCCGGCCTGCAGCTGCGCGATCACGCGGTGAGCCCGAGTGAGATCATTGGTGAAGACCCCGGCGGCCAGGCCGAAGTCGGTGGCGTTGGCGCGCGCGATCACCTCGTCTTCGTCTTCGAACTCCAGCACCGACATCACCGGTCCGAAGATCTCCTGCCGCACGATGTCCATGTCGTCGTGGCAGTCGTCGAACACCGTGGGCGCGACGAAGCAGCCCTTCGCCAGCTCCCCGGCGGTGAGTCGCGCCCCGCCGGTCACCAGACGCGCTCCCTGCGCGCGCCCGCGGGCGATGAACCCCAGCACCTTCTCCAGGTGCGCCTCGGAAATGAGCGCGCCCACCTGGGTGGCGGGATCGAGCGGGTCGCCGACGCGCATGGCGGCAACGCGCGCGCGCAGCCGCTCGACAAAAGCGGCGTGCAGGCTCCGGTGCACGAACACGCGGGTGCCGTTCGAGCACACCTCGCCCGCGGAATAGAAATTCCCGAGCAATGCGCCCGAGACGGCATTCTCGAGGCTCGCGTCGCCGAACACGATGAGGGGAGACTTGCCGCCGAGCTCGAGCGTCACCTGCTTGAGGAAGGCCGCGGCGTCCGCCAGCACGGCCTTGCCCGTGCCCACCTCCCCGGTGAGCGAGATCTTGCGTATGTCGGGGTGGCGGGTGAGGAGACGCCCGGTCTCGGCCCGCCCCTGCACGATCTGGAAGACTCCCTCGGGCACTCCCGCGCTCGCGTAGACCTCGGCGAGCTTGATCGCCGTGAGGGGCGTGAGCTCGGCCGGCTTGAAGATCATCGCGTTGCCGCAGGCGAGCGCCGGCGCGGATTTCCAGCAGGCGATCTGCAGCGGGTAGTTCCACGCACCGATCCCCGCCACGACACCGAGCGGCTCGCGGCGCGTGTAGCCGAAGGCTCGTGGGCCGAGATCGAAGTGCTCTCCGGCAATGCCGGCGGCCAGCCCGCCGTAGTACTCCAGGCACTGCGCACCCGAGAGCACGTCCACCGAGCGGGTCTCCTGGATCGGCTTGCCGGTGTTGCGCGTCTCGAGCTCGGCGAGCTCGTCGTTCCTTTCCCGCAGCACCCGAGCCGCGCGCTGCAGGATGCGCCCGCGCTCGGCGCCCGTGAGCGCGGCCCACTCTCCCTGCGCGGCCCGTGCCCGCGCGACCGCGGCATCGACCTGCTCCGCGCCGTCCGGAGCGAGCTCCGCGAGCAGCGCGCCCGTGGCGGGGTTGATCGCCCGGAGAGTGTCGCCCGCACCGCACGTCTCCGCGGTTGCCCGGGCGTTCGCGCGCTGTGTCTCGGCCTGCGCGAGCTCCCTCAGCCGGCCTTCGACGAACGCCGTGAGGAGGGCGCGCGCGGCTTCGCTGTCAGCCTCCTGCCACTCCGACAGCGCGGCGCGCAGCCACACTCCATCGATCATGGCGGCGATCATCGCCGCGAGGCTGCGCGCCTCCTCGCCCGGGATCATCCGGCGCAGATCGCTGCGCAGGTTCGACAGCATGCGACGCTGGTAAGCGGTCTGCACCCGCTTCAAGCCGCGCACGTGCAGCACCTGGCCCCAGAACGCGAGCCATGCGGTGCCGGTGCGCTGGTCGAATTCCTCCGGCGCGAGATTGGTGTCGATGACCGCCTGCACCCTAGCGCGCGGAGTGCGTGCCTGGGCGAGCCTCGCGCGCACACGCACCGCGAGCGTGCGCGCCAGCGTCCGAAAAGCCGCTTCCAGCAGTCCGTCCTTGTCGCCGAAGTAATGCGAGACCAGTCCGGGCGAGACCCCGGCACGCCGCGCGATCTCCGCGAGGGTCGTGCCGACGTAGCCGACTTCGGCGAGACTGTCGATCGTGACCTCGATGAGCTGGACTCGCCGGGCCTCCTCTCCCTCGTCGTGCGCGGCGGAGGAGCCGTGATGCACGAGTTCCTTGAGCGTGGTTGATTGCTTGTTCAACGGCGGGCTCCAGCGACTCGTCGAGGCGCGGGGGACGGGCGGTCCTCGGGGTACCGCTCCCGGTGTCGATACTTCTTGATTACTCAGTAACTTGCCTGATTTACCGGAGCTTGACGCTAGTTGGTTAAACGGCTATTCAAGCTCGAGCGGAATCATGGAGTCGGCGGCGTCACGGGTCAAGCCCGCTTTCCGCCGAGAAGACCGTGTGGGGGCGAACATGCCGCGACTTGAGCCGACGGGGGTGAGGGTGGCGCGCGCGGGCCGGCGGGAGGCGCACGCGCTGCACCGCGGGTTGTGTGCGGTACTCGGCGCGCTCGTCTGTCAGGGGGCGCTCGGGTTGGAGGGCACGGCCCCGCCAGGCGCCGCGCCGCCGGCATCTGCCGCACCTGCGCCCCTGGACGGGAGCGGTTGCCGCATCGTGCGCCTGTCGGACATCGGGTGGACCGACGTCACCGCGACGACGGCGCTCTTCGGCGTGCTGCTGCGCCACCTCGGGTACCGGCCCGAGATCACCGTGCTGTCGCTGCCCGTGACCTACACGTCCATGAAGAACCGCGACATCGACGTGTTCCTCGGCAACTGGATGCCCACGCAGGAGACCGATCGCAAGAGCTACGTGGCGGAGGGCTCCGTGGAGGTCATCCGCGCCAATCTCACCGGAGCCAAGTACACCCTCGCCGTCCCCGCCTACGCCTACGAGGGCGGCCTTCGAAGTTTTGCCGACATCGAGCCCTTCGCCGCCGAGCTCGGCCATTCCATCTACGGCATCGAGCCCGGCAACGACGGCAACCGACTGGTGCTCGGCATGCTGCGCAATAACCTCTTCGGTCTCGGTGGTTTCAAGCTGATCGAATCGAGCGAGCAGGGAATGCTGGCCGAAGTCGAGCGCGCCGTGCGCACCCACCGGCCGATCGTGTTCCTCGCCTGGGACCCGCACCCGATGAACATGCGCTTCGACCTGCGTTACCTCGCGGGCGGGGACACGGTTTTCGGACCCAATTACGGCGAGGCGCGGGTGGACACCAACACGCGCGCCGGCTACTCGGCCGAGTGCCCCAACGTCGGCCGGCTCCTCAGGAACCTCTCCTTCACGACGCAACAGGAGAGCCGACTGATGGCCGACATCCTCGATGGCCATCTGTCACCGGATGTGGCCGCGGAAGCCTGGCTCAAGGCGAACCCCGGCGTGGTGGCCGGCTGGCTGCAAGGGGTCACGACTTTCGGCGGACGTCCGGGCTTCAGCGCGATGCAGACGACGGGCAAGCTCGCCGACCGTTTAAGCCTGGAGCGCTGGCTCGAGGGCCACAAGATTCCGGTCGGGGACAGCATCGCGGTGATGATCGAGTACGTGAAGGGTCACGGGCGGGTGCTGTTCGACGGGCTCTCGGCGGTCATCCGCGACAGCGTCGACGGGCTCACCCGCCTGCTGCGGGCGATTCCCTCGCCGCTCCTCATCCTCGGCGCCGGCGCGCTCACCTGGGGGCTCCGCCGCTCAGTGCCGCTCGCCGTATTCGTCGTGGCGGCGCTCCTCTTCATCATGAACCAGGGCTACTGGGAGGCGACGCTCGAGACCCTTTCACTCGTCATCGTTGCCGCGCTCGTCTCCACGGCGATCGGTGTGCCGGTCGGGATCGCCGCGGCCCATCGCCCGCGGCTCTACGCCGCGCTCCGCCCGGTGCTGGATCTCATGCAGACGCTGCCGACCTTCGTCTACCTCATTCCAACACTGGTGCTGTTCGGCTTGGGGGTGGTGCCGGGGCTCATCTCGACGGTCATCTTCGCCCTGCCCGCTCCGATCCGCCTCACTCAGCTCGGCATCAGCTCCGTGCCGACGGCGCTCCTGGAAGCCGGCCGGGCCTTCGGCGCGACCCCGATGCAGCTGCTGTGGAAAGTGGAGCTTCCGAGCGCCGCCCCGACGATTCTCGCCGGCATCACCCAGTGCATCATGCTGAGCCTTTCCATGGTGGTGATCGCGGCGCTGGTCGGAGCAGGCGGGCTCGGGGTCCCGGTGGTGCGGGCGCTCAACACGGTCCAGGTCGGCATGGGCTTCGAGGCTGGCTTCGTGATCGTGCTGCTCGCCATCGTGCTCGACCGCATCAGCCGCCCGGCCGACAAGGCGGCCGCGCCGTGACCGCAGCGCTCGAGTTCCGCGCCGTCGACATCCTGTTCTGCGCCCGAGCGGGCCGCGCCGGCGCCGCGGCGCTCGGGCAGGCGCTCGCCCTGCTCGATGCGGGCGGCACACGCAGCGAGATCGTCGAGAAGACCGGCGTCGTGGTCGGCGTCGCGAACGCATCCCTCAGTGTCGAGCGGGGCGAGATCTCGGTCCTCATGGGCCTGTCGGGGTCCGGCAAGTCGACGCTGCTGCGCGCGGCGAACGGCCTGAACCTCGTCACACGCGGCCAGGTGCTGGTGAGCGACGGCGACACGACCGTCGACATCGGGGTGAACTGCGATCCGGCGACGCTGCGCCGCATTCGCCGCCTGCGCATCGCCATGGTGTTCCAGCAGTTCGGCCTGCTGCCGTGGAGGACGGTGCGCGACAACGTCGGCTTCGGGCTCGAGCTGCGGGGCGACCCGCCCGAGGAGCGCCGGCGCATCGTCGACCAGCAGCTCGCGCTCGTCGGGCTCTCACAGTGGGCCGAGCGCTATTGCAGCGAGCTCTCCGGCGGCATGCAGCAGCGCGTCGGGCTCGCGCGGGCGTTCGCGACCAATGCGGACGTCCTGCTCATGGACGAGCCGTTCTCGGCGCTCGACCCGCTCATCCGCCGCAAGCTCCAGGACGAGCTGCTGGCGCTCCAGGAGCGGGTCAGGAAGACCATCCTCTTCGTCAGTCACGATCTCGACGAGGCCCTGAAGCTCGGCGACAAGGTCACCATCCTCGAAGGCGGGCGCATCGTGCAGACGGGCACGGGCCGCGACATCCTCGAGCGGCCCGCCGACGACTATGTCGCCGAGTTCGTGCGGTACGTGAATCCGCGCACCGCCATCAAGGGCACCGCCGCCCCGAAGACCTGAGGCAGGCTCGGCATGTGGGGCCAGCGGTGCGCCCGCGCGAGTCGGGCGATGTCGCGTTCATTCAAGCCGACGGACGCGCGGGTGCTCGTCGCGCGAGACCTCGCGGAGCATGATGCGCGCGCGGGCGCACTGCGCCCTAACTGAAGCGCCTTTCGATGCAATCCTTCTCCGGCCTCACGCTCCTGCTGCGCGGCCTCACCGGCCAGCGCGGCTGGGCGCCGCAATGGCGCAGCCCCGAACCCAGGGCCGAGTATGACGCCCTGATCGTCGGGGGCGGCGGCCACGGGCTGGGTGCGGCCTACTACCTCGCCAGCGAGCATCGCCTGACCAACATCGCGGTGCTCGAGAAAGGCTGGATCGGCGGCGGTAACACCGGCCGCAACACCACCATCATCCGCTCGAACTACCTGTGGGACGAGAGCGCCGCGCTCTACGAGCATGCGCTGAAGATATGGGAGGACCTCGCCCAGGCCCTCAACTACAACCTCATGTTCTCCCAGCGCGGCGTCCTGATGCTCGCGCACACCGTGCACGATGCGCAGGTCTTCAAGCGCCACGTGCACGCCAACCGCGCCAACGGCATCGACAACGAGTGGATCACCCCTGAGCAGGCCAAGGCGTTCTGCCCGCCGCTCAACATCGAGAACATCCGCTATCCGGTGCTCGGCGCCGCGCTGCAGCGCCGCGGCGGAACCGCGCGCCACGACGCCGTCGCCTGGGGATACGCCCGCGCGGCGGATGCGCTCGGGGTCGATATCATCGAGAACTGCGAGGTCACCGGCATCCGCCGCGACGATAACGGCGCGGTGGCGGCGGTCGAGACCACTCGCGGCACGATCCGCGCGCGGCGGGTGGGGGTCGCGGCGGCGGGTCACACCAGCGTCATCATGAGGATGGCCGGTGTCGAGCTGCCGCTCGAGAGTTATCCGCTGCAGGCGCTGGTGTCCGAGCCCGTGAAACCGATATTCCCGTGCGTGGTCATGTCCAACACCATCCACGCCTACATCAGCCAGTCGGACAAGGGAGAGCTGGTGATCGGCGCGGGCACCGACGCCTACACCTCCTACACGCAGCGCGGCGGGCTGCACATCACCAGTCACGCGCTGGAAGCGATCTGCGAGCTATTCCCCATGTTCCGCCGGCTGCGGATGCTGCGTAACTGGGGGGGTATCGTCGACGTGACCCCCGACCGCTCGCCCATCATCGGCTTGACGCCCGTGCCGGGGCTGTACGTGAACTGCGGCTGGGGCACCGGCGGCTTCAAGGCCACACCGGGCTCGGCGCACGTGTTTGCCTGGACGATCGCGCGCGGCGAGCCTCACCCGATCAACGCGCCCTTCACGCTGGAGCGCTTCCGCGACGGCCGGCTGATCGATGAGGCGGCCGCAGCGGCGGTCGCCCATTGAGGCGCGGATCGGGGCTGCCGGGACCACCATGCTGCTGATCGAATGCCCTTACTGCGGTGAGCGTCCGGAGCCGGAGTTCCAGTACGGCGG
>Ga0209350_1000191_pt1 | contig 39916 bp, 35 predicted proteins | sample GraSoi013_2_20cm_2_FD_185822 | JGI IMG/M metagenome (GOLD analysis project Ga0209350, IMG submission 185822) | Grasslands soil microbial communities from the Angelo Coastal Reserve, California, USA - Sample 09_27_2013_2_20cm (SPAdes) (version 2) | ecosystem: Environmental > Terrestrial > Soil >...
GAGCGCAGCGCCGGCATCCGCCTCACCGAGTCCTACGCCATGTACCCGACCGCGGCGGTGAGCGGCTGGTACATCGCCCACCCGCAGGCGCGCTACTTCGCGGTCGGCAAGATCGACCGCGAGCAGCTCGAGGACTACGCGCGCCGCAAGGGGCTGACGCCGGAAGAAGCGCAGCGCTGGCTGGCGCCGAATCTCGGTTACGAGCCCTGAGGGCGCGCGTCCTCACCCCGTCCGTCACGACAGCTCGATGCGCAGCCGCCGGAACCAGGCTTCCGTGCCGCGGTGCTGCAGCACGATGTGACCCTCGCGCAGCTGGCCGAACTGCGCAAAGTCGCGGAACCGGCTGCGCGCGATGCGCTGCGCGAGCTCCTCGCTCGCGAGGTCGCAGCCCAGCACCTGACGCTCGTCGATCCAGTATTCCACCAGCGCACCGTTCACCACGATGCGTGCGCTGTGGTAGGCATTGGCGCTGCTGCGCTGATCGTGCCACGGCGCCATGAGCCCGTAGAGGGCCCCACAGGAGGTCAGGGCATCTGCGCCGTCCTGATGGTGCTCGTCATCCAGCAGCTGCAGGGCGGGTCCCGTGTGCGCGGCGGGCCCGATCTGCTCGCTCACGCGGTATGCGACTGCCGAGCTGCCGCCGCGCGGCAGCCGCCAGTCGAAGCACAGCACGAAGTCGCGAAAACTCTCGCGGCTGATCAGGTCGACCCGGGGACCCGCGGCGATGGCGCGCAGCACGTCGCCGTCCACGCTCCAGGCGGACTGCGGAAACTGCTGCTGGGCATAGCCGCGCCAGTGCGTTGCGGTGAGTTCGCGCTCCATACCCCGATGCTACCGCAGGAAAATGCCGCGTGACATCGTCCTGAAGAGGCGCGGCGGCGCGAGCGGGGGCAGCAGGCGCTTAGCCTTCAGCGCGCCGAGCGCCGCTCGCTCTCCAGCGCGCGCAGGTACCCAGGGCCGCCCAGGCCGCGCATCTGGCCGAGAATCCAGTCGCGCCGCGCCAGCACGTAGCGGGAAGGCCGCTCGACGCGCAACCGCAGCGGGTTCGGCAGCACGGCGGCGAGCAGCGCGGCCTCGTAGGAGCTAAGGCGCCGCGCGCTCTTGTGCCAGAAGTGCTGTGCCGCGGCCTGCACGCCGTAGATACCGTCACCGAACTGCGCCACGTTCAGGTACATCTCGAGAATCCGTTCCTTGGGCCACAACGCCTCGATCAGCACGGTAAAATAGGCCTCCAGGGCCTTGCGCACGAAGCTGTGCGCGGGCCACAGGAACAGGTTCTTCGCCACCTGCTGTGAGATCGTGCTCGCGCCGCGCAGGCGCTTGCCGCGCTCGCTGGCGCGCACCGCCTCGCGGATGGAATCGAAGTCGAAGCCGGCGTGGAACGGGAATTGCTGGTCCTCGGAGGCGATCACCGCGCTGGCCGCGTAGGGCGAGATCTGCTCGAGACTCACCCACTGGAAGTCGGTGTGATAGGCGCGCTCCTGCGCTGCCCAGGCCTGGGCAGCCGCTTCCAGCATGAACGCACTGGTCAGCGGATGCAGCCAGCGCAACAGCAGCACCGGTACGCTGGTCAGCAGCAGCCACCCGAGCAACGCGACCACGAGCCACTTCAGCAGCCGCCCGGCGACGCTGCCGCGCTGCCACCACGGGCTGCGCGCGCGTTCGCCAGTCACGGCAAGCGCGATTTCGCAGGGTGGGTAGCCGGCTGCGCGCGGCGGGCGGACACGATCACGACATCCTCGAGCGGGGCATCCTCATAGCCCTTGCGCTTTCCCCTGCTCACGCGCGCAATCTTGTCGATGACCTCCATGCCCTGGGTCACGCGGCCAAAGACCGCATAGCCGTAGTCGCGCGGCCCGTGATCGAGGAAGGCGTTGTCTGCGAGGTTCACGAAGAACTGCGAGGTGGCGCTGTTGATGTCGCTGGTGCGGGCCATGGACAGGCTGCCGCGGGTGTTCTTCAGCCCGTTGCGGGCCTCGTTGCTGATCGGTGCGCGCGTCTTCTTGCTGGCGAAGTCCGCCGTCAGTCCGCCGCCCTGGATGACGAAGCCCGGTACGATGCGGTGAAAGATGGTGCCGTCGAAATGGCCGTCATCGACGTAGCGCAGGAAATTCTCGACCGTGACCGGCGCCTCCTTCGGGAACAGTTCCACCAGGAACTCGCCGTGTGAGGTTTCAAATCTGATCATCGCTGTCCTTCCGTCATGCGCTCGTGGCCGGCCAGATCGCGGTGCGAGCGTACGTGAGCGAAGCCCGCCTCGACAAGCTCACGCCGCACATCCGCGCCCTGGGTGGCGCCGTGCTCGAGCAGCAGCCAGCCCCCGGGCGCAAGGTGCCGTGGCGCGCCGCGCGCCAGGGTACGAAGGCACTCGAGCGCATCGGCGCCGGGCGTGAGCGCCCGTGGCGGTTCGTGCCTGAGGGAGGCAGTCTCGAGGGCCGGATCGTCCTGCGCCACGTAAGGCGGGTTGCTCACCAGCAGATCGAAGCACTCGCCCCGCAGCGGCTGGTACCAGTCGCCCTGCCGCAACTCAACCCGGCCGAGCCCCAGGGCCGCCGCATTGGCGCGTGCGATGGCGAGCGCGTCCGCGCAGGCATCGGTCGCGACCACCTGCCAGCGTGGACGCTCACTGGCGAGTGCGAGTGCGACCGCGCCGCAGCCGGTGCCCAGGTCCGCCACGCAACCCGCGGCTGCGGTGCGCAGCGCCAGCGCGCGTTCCACCAGCAGTTCGGTCTCCGGGCGCGGGATCAGTACCGCCGGGGTAACTTTCAGGGTGAGTGACCAGAAGTCCCGGGAGCCGGTGAGGTAGGCCAGAGGCTCGCCGGCCGCACGCCGCCCGAGCAGACGCCGGTAGTGTTGGGTGTGCGAGGGGTCGGCAAGCTCTTCCGGATGCGATTTCAGGCGCGCGCGCGCGACCGCCATGACGTGCGAGAGCAGCAGCTGCGCGTCCAGCTCCGCGGTTGCCGCAGCTTCCGTGCCGGCGGGCGCGGCGCGCAGCCGGCGCACGCCCTCGGCCAGCAGCTCCGCCACGGTCAAATTCGCCCTCATACGCGCAACTGCGCTGCGCCCCGGTAAGATGGCGCAATGCCAAACATACTGTACCCGCCCCCACGGCCGCAGTCCGTCGGGGAGATTCTGGATTCGGCTTTCCGGATCTTCAGTGCCACGCTGCTGAAGTGTCTCCCGTACTCATTCCTCGGCGTGATCGTCGGCCACCTTACAACCTTCCATGACCTCGCCACCGGGCATCCCGTAGTGCCGACGACGCTGCGCGCTCGGCAGACTCACGATCCACTGTGGTGGATTCTGTTGATCGTGGCCACATTCGCCGTCACGACACTGACCAACGCCGTGCTGCTGCGTCAGTATGCGCTCGCGACGGGCCGTCCTGCGGCGACCGGTACCGAGCTCTCGACCGGCGCACGGCGGGTTGGCGGTGTCTTGCTGATCGCGATCCTGATGACGCTGGCGGTTGTGGCGACCTTCATCCCGGTGTTCCTGGTCGCATTCCTCATGAGTATTGGCTCCTCGACTGCCCCGTCACCCGCCGTCATCTTGGCGATCGTCGGCCTGTGCGTACTGGCGCTGATTCCTGCCTCGTGGGCCCTGATCCGCTGGGTCTGCGCAGTCCCGGTGTACCTGCTCACCGATCGCGGTCCGGTGGCCAGCATGAGTCACAGCTGGCAACTCACCTCGGGTAATTTCTGGCGCCTGAGTGTCATCTATGCGGTGGGCATCGCGTTGATCATCGTCCTGTACGTGCTCTCGGGCGTGATCGGCGCGGTGATTGCGTTGCTGCTCGCGCACGGGGATGTCGCTGTGATTACCGCGACATCGGCCGTGGTCGTGACGCTGCTGGGGGCTGTCATCACCCCCTTCTACAGTGCGCTGGTCCTCGCCGTCTTGGGCGACGTTTCGGTGCGCCGGGAGGGCGCCGACCTCGCACAGCGCCTCTCGGCCCCCGCCCGATAGACATGAGCCGCTGGCTCCTGGCGCTCGTTCTTGCAGCCGCCGGGTTGCCGGGCGCGACCGCGCGCGATGCGCTCGGGGCAATCGATGCGTGCCTCGCGCAGCTGGATCGTGGTCTCGACGTGGGCTATCAGCGCATTGCCGCGCGCTGCCCGGACCTCACGCCGAGCCTGATGCAGAGTCAGTGGGCGGCCTGGCTGCCGCGCGACTGGAACCAGCCCGAGAACCTGCTCTCGGCCGAGGGGCTCACGGAGCTGCGCACGCTGCTCACCCGCGAACCGGCCTCCGCACCGCCGGGGCGCGCACCGCGGGTCGCGCGGGTCGCCGCGGTGCTCGCGACGCTCCAACCGGATCGGCCGCGCGCGGGCTGGTGGGCGCGCTTGCGGCAGTGGCTGCGTGAAGCGCTCGCGCCGCCGCCGCAGCGCGCGGACCCGGGATGGTTGCGGCGCATGGTCGCAGACTCCGGAGTGTCGCAGGCTGTCCTGGAAGGCATCGTCTGGGGGGCGCTGGTACTCGTGATGCTGCTGGCGGGTGCCGTGGTCGTGAATGAGCTGCGCGTCGCCGGCGTACTGACGGGTTGGCACGCAGCGCCGCGCAGGGCGCGCACCGCCCCCCGCCAGGCGGCAGGGGTCACGCTCCAGGACCTGGAGCATGCGAGCCCGTACCGGCGGCCAGCTCTGTTGCTGGAGCTCATCGCGGCGCGGCTTGCGGAGCAGGATCGGCTGCCGCCCGCGCGCGCGCTCACGGTGCATGAGCTGACGCGCGCCGCGCGACTGCCCGGGGAATCCGATCGCGAGCGGCTGAGCGAGCTGGCCGCGGCGTGCGAGCGCGTGCGCTTCTCGGGCCAGGAACCGGCCCGAGAAGCCCTGGCCGCGGCGCTGGCGCGTGGACGCGAGTTGCTCGCGGCGCTGGACGCGCCCTTCGAGCGTGCGCAGGGCGCAAGGTGAGCGCATGCGCGAGCGTCTGATCACCCTCGGATGCGCGCTCGGCGCGTTACTGCTGTTCGGCGCGCTGCTGGTGCGCGGCGCAGGACTGGACTCGCGTCGCGTCGCGCTGCCCACCACCATCGAGCGCCACGGCAACGGCCTCGCTGGCGCGATGAGCTGGCTCGAGGCGGAAGGCATCCGCACCCTCTCGCTGCGCGAGCGCTTCGATACTCTGGCGAAGCGCCGGGACCTGCCCGCTGCGGGCAACCTTCTGATCGTGACCGCGCCGGTGGCAACGCCTTTCAGGGTGCAGGAGGCGCGTGCCGTGGATCACTGGATCTGGGCTGGCAACACCCTGCTGGTGCTCGCCGCCCTGTCGGACACCCCCGATTGGGGTCGGGGCGGACTGGGCGTTCACAATGACCTGCAACTGCTCACCGGTCTGGACTTCGAGGCCGTGCACGGCGCAGAGAGCTCGCAGCACGCGGGGACGCGCCTGATCGAGGCCTCGCGGGAGCTGGCACAGCCGCAACGCGGCACGCTGGTTCCCAACCGGCCTCATGCGTACCTGCGCGGGGTGAGCCGCGCGCTCGCCTGGTCGGATTACCCGCCGCAGGCCTGGACCGTACGGCTGCCGCGGGATGGTTTCGTTCTGGTCCTCGCGCACCAGAGCGAGACGGGTGAGGGCGTGTTATGGATGCGACCGGCCGGCTCGGGGACCCTCATCGTGAGCGGCTTCGGTTCGCTGTTCAGCAACCGTGCGCTGGCGGGTGCGGACAACGCCCGTTTGCTCGCCAACATCGTGGGCGCTTCGGTGCGCCCCAAGGGCGCGGTGCTGTTCGATGATGAACATCAGGGACTGGCTGCGGCTTACGATCCGGCCAAGTTCTACAACGACCCGCGCCTGTACGGCACTATCGGGGTGCTGGCGGCGGTATGGCTCGTATGGGTGCTGGGCGGCACGCGCCTGCGGGTGCCGGCGACGCGCAGGCCGGCGCCGCGGGAGGCGGAACTGGTGCGCGCCACCGGGGGATTTCTGGCGCGCGTGCTGCGCCCGGCCGCTGCGGCGCGCCGCATGTTCGAGCACTTCCACCGGCGGCTTGCCGCACGCTCTCACCGCGGGGCGCAAGGCGCGAGCCTGCCCTGGGAGTGGCTCGAGCAGCATCCGCGCCTCACGCGCGCGAACGTGCAGCAACTGAAGGACTGGTACGCGCAGGCCTATTCGGACCGGCGCGTGCCGCTGACGCGTCTGCATAACCTCATTGTTCGCACCGAAAGGCAACTGGCCGCATGAGCGCATCGATCCGACAGCTTGAAGACCTGCTGGTGCGTGAGCTGGGGCGGGTGGTGATCGGGGCGCACACCTCGGTGCGCGCGCTCACCGTGGCGCTCGTCGCCCGCGGCCACGTGCTGGTGCAGGGCGTGCCGGGCCTGGGCAAGACGCTGCTCGCCAAGGCTTTGGCCTGTGCCCTGGGCGGGGAGTTCAAGCGCATCCAGGGCACTGCGGACCTCATGCCGAGCGACATCATCGGTGTGCACGTGTTCGACGAGGCGCAGCGCGCCTTCGTATTTCGCCCCGGACCGCTGTTCGCCGACGTGGTGCTGGTCGATGAAATCAACCGCGCGGGACCCAAGACGCAGTCGGCGCTTCTGGAGGCGATGGAGGAGCGGCAGGTGAGCGTCGAGCGCGCCGCCTGGCAGCTGCCGGCGGACTTCCTGGTGATCGCCACGCAGAACCCGCGTGAATTCGAGGGCACCTATCCGCTGCCGGAGTCGCAGCTCGACCGCTTCATGCTGCGCATCGACATGGACTACCCGGCTCGCGAGGCGGAAGCCGACATCCTCGCGCGCTACGGCGGCGTGCTGGCCGCGGGCCAGGAGGCGCTCGGGCAGATCACGGTGCTGGGGCGAGCGCTGATCGGCGAGGCACGCGCGGAGGTGGAGAAGATTCATGTCGCCGGGGCGCTGCTGTCCTACGTGCTGGATCTGGCGCACGCGTCGCGCGAGCACGCGCGCCTGACGCTCGGCCTGTCGACGCGCGGCGCGCTGGCACTGCTGAAGGCCGGCCGCATTGCCGCCGGCCTGCGCGGCGGCGACTTCGTGACCCCCGACGATATCAAGGAAGTGGCCGTGTCGGTGATGGCACACCGCCTGGTGCTCACACCGGAAGCCGCACTCGAGGGTGTGACCGACCTCGACGTCGTGCAGGGTCTGCTGTCCGAGACCCCGGTGCCGCGCTGAGCGCTCGCCCGTGCATCTCGCCCATCGAGCCTACTTTCTGGTGCTGCTGACCGCGGTCATGGCGATCGCCGGGATCTGGTCGAGCGAGCCTGCTCTTGCCGATCTGTGGCGCATCCCGGCGGGATTGCTGCTGCTGGGGCTCGCGCTCGAGGGATGGTGCGTGCGCCGCCCGCCGGTCGGGGTGCGCCTCGCCACCGCGCCGCGCGCCTTTCTCGGGCGGCCGCACGCAGCCGCCTTCGTGTTCACCAACGCCTCCGCCCGGCGGCTCGCGGTCGAATACGCACCGGCGCTGCCCGCGGGCTTCGAGCCCCTGGCGCAGGTGCGCCGCGTGAGTGCGCCGGCGCACGCCACGGTGCAGGATTGCGTGACGCTGTTGCCGGTGCGGCTCGGGCCACAGGTGTGGCCGGCGCTGCCGGCGCGCGTGCTGGGTGTGCTGCGGCTTGCGTGGTGGACCTGCGCCTCGCGCCCCGAGCAACGCCTGGTGGTGGCTCCCGATGCGCTGCACAACCGGGTGCGCCCGCGGGGACTCGCGGGCGGCGCGCGCCCGCGGCGTGTCGCGGGTGCGGGCGCGGAGCTGCACCAGCTGCGCGGCTACGTGCGTGGCGACCCGCTGGCCAGGATCGACTGGAAGGCAACGGCACGCGCCGGCGCGCTGGTCACCCGGGAGTTCAGCGAAGACCAGCATCTGGACATCCTGGTCGCCATCGACGCCGGCCGCTTCAGCCGTGTGCGCGCCGGGGCTCTGGATCGTCTCGGCCTGTATGCCAACCTGGCGGCGCGTTTTGCCGAGATCGTCACGCACCATGACGACCGCATCGGACTGGTGGTGTACGCCGAGCGCGTGCTCGCCAGCTGCGCGCCGGCGCGCGGGCTCGCCGGGGTGACACGCCTGCGCGGGGTGCTGGAGCAGCTGTCGGTGCAGGTGGCGGAGTCGGATCCGACCGCGGCCGCGGTGAGCATACGCGCGCTTCTCAAGCATCGCGGACTCATCGTGCTGCTCACGGATCTCGACGACGCCAACATTGCCGACCAGCTCTCGCGTGCCGTACGGTTGCTCGCGCCGCCGCACCTGGTCGTGGTCGCAGGCGTACACAGCCGGGAGATCGCAGAACTCGCTCAGGGCGAGGCGCGTGAGTGGCTGGACCCGTGGATCGCGCTCGCCGCGGCCGAGCACGAGGCGCGCGCCGCCGCCCAGCGCCAGCTCCTGCAGCGACTCGGCGCCCCGGTGGTGGCGGCGCCGGCAGAGCGGCTCGAGCAGGCGGTGTTCGCCAAGTACGAAGCGCTGCGTCGCTCGCGGCGCGTGTAGCGGTCAAGGCAGCGCCCGGCGGGCGCGCCGGCCAAACAGCCAGCCGGACAGCAGCGCGACCATCAGCAGCCAGTAACTGACACCGATCGCAACTCGTGCCCACAGCGCGAAGCGCGGGTTGGGTGACACGTAGCCCTCCAGCATCCCCGAACCCACCAGCAGCAGCGCACAGGCGAACAGCAGCTTGCCCGAGCGCAATGCCGCCACGCGGAACGATTCGATGCGGCCGGCCTGCGCCGGGCGGATGAGCGCTTCGCCCACCGCGGCCCCCGCGGCGCCCGACAGACACATGACCGAGAGCTCGACGCAGCCGTGCGCCACGATGAACGCCAGCAGCTGCGCGCGCAGCCCATGCAGGCTCACGAATGCGAACACCGCGCCCAGCATCAGGCCGTTCAGACCGAGGATGTAAATAGTGCCCAGTCCGAACAGAAACCCGGCGCAGTAGGCGAACAGGCTCACGACGATGTTGTTCGCCAGGATCTGTACCGACAGCACCGAGGAGGGCACGATGTTCAGCAACCCCTCCGTCCACAGCTGGCCGCGCTCGACGCTCGCAATCAGATCGGGGGAGGCGAACAGCGCGATGAGCTCCGGGTAACGCCATACCAGCGCGTAACCGCCGATCACGGCCAGCGCGAAGATCGCCGTCGACCACAGGATGTAGGGACTCAGCCAGCGCACCACCGCCGGTAGCTCCTCGCGCAACAGCGTCAACACGGCGCTGCCGATGCGCCAGGCGCCGTGATGCAGCGTCGCGTGCGCCCGTGCGTAGGCGGCTTCCAGGAACTCGCGGGTGCGCGAGTCCGGCATGAGCACGCGCACACGCGCCAGATCATGGGCCAGCAGGCGATAGTCGTCCGCCAGGCGCGTGGCGTCCGCGGCATCGTCGCCGCGCCCGCGGGCGAGGCGGCGGGCGCGCCTGTCCGCCTGCCGCCACAGGTCCGCGCGCTGCAGCAGACTGACGGTAAGAGCGCGTTGCCGGGCCGAGCCGTTCACATGACCTACCGCTGTTGGGGACGCGCCAGGCGCTCGAGGCGCGTGCGCCAGGCGGCCTCATCATCGCCGGACTCACCGGACTCGCTGCCGTAGCGCGCCAGTACCTGCCGTGCGAGCCGCACGCGCGCCTCGGGCTGCAGCGCGGGCCAACGCTCCAGCAGCTCGGCGACGATTTCCGCGCCGGCCGCGTCCAGCCGGCCGGCGCGGTGCGCGTCACCGGCGGGGGTCGGCAGGCGCGCCTCCGCCTGCTCGAACACCAGCAGCGTGCCGGCCGCCATGTCCCCGATGCGCAGGTTGTCGCGCGTCAGCACCACCGTGATCAGCCCCACTCCGTAGAACAGCGGCAGGCTGTCGACCAGGCGGAATACATTGCGGGTGAGGAGCGCGCCGGCGCTGGGCGCGCCGCCATCGCGCGCCACGATCCGCACGCCTGCCATGCGCTTACCCGGCGTGCTGCCGCGCATCGCGAGCTCCACCGCGTGGTGGTAGAGGAAATAGATCGTCAGCGCGGGTGCGACGACCGCGCCGAACCAGCGAGCATCGCTGATCAGGGGCGGCGTGACGTTGAAGCGGCCATTGTAAAAGAGTGCACCGCATACGTACCACCCGAGCGCCAGAATCACGCGGATGTGCCAGTCGACCAGGAAGGCGTACGCGCGTGCCCCCGGACCCGCCACCGGCAGCGACACGTCGATGCCGGTGACACTGTCGACGGTCAGACCCGGTGCGGCCTCACTCATACTTCCTCTGCCAGCAGCTCGGCCTGGTGCTCCTGCTGCAGCGGCCCGATCAGCTCATCGAGCTCACCGTCCATGACCTGCTGCAGTTTGTACAGCGTCAGGTTGATACGGTGATCGGTGACGCGCCCCTGGGGGAAATTGTAGGTGCGGATCCTTTCGGAGCGGTCGCCGCTCCCGACCTGCAGGCGGCGCGAGTGCGCCTGCGCGCTCTGCTGCTTCTCCTGCTCGGCGGCCAGCAGGCGCGCCTTGAGCAGCGCCATGGCGCGCGAGCGGTTCTTGTGCTGCGAACGCTCGTCCTGACATTCCACCACGATGCCGCTCGGCAGGTGCGTGATGCGCACCGCGGAATCGGTCTTGTTGACGTGCTGGCCGCCCGCGCCCGAGGAGCGGTAGGTGTCGATGCGCAGCTCGGCCGGGTTGATCTCGACCTCGTCGACCTCATCGAGCTCGGGCAGGATCGCCACCGTGCATGCCGAGGTGTGAATGCGCCCCTGGGCCTCGGTCGCCGGCACGCGTTGTACGCGGTGCGTTCCGGATTCGAACTTCAGCAGCGAGAACGCACCCCTGCCGACGATGCGGCTGATGATCTCCTTGTAGCCGCCGTGCTCGCCCGGGCTTTCGCTGAGCACCTCCACCGCGAATCCCCGGCCTTCCGCGTAGCGCGCGTACATGCGGTGCAGGTCACCGGCGAAGATCGCCGCCTCATCGCCCCCGGTACCGGCGCGCACCTCGAGGAAGATGTTCCGGTCATCGCGCGGATCCTTCGGCAGCAGGAGCCTGCGCAGCTCGCTCTCCGCGGCTTCGAGCTCGCGCCGCACGTGCCCCACCTCCTCCTCCCCGAGCGTGCGTATGCCGGCGTCCGCATCGGCCTGCAGGTCGCGCGCCGCAGCCAGCTCGCGTTCCAGGTCGTGGTAGCGGCCAAAGCGCTCCGCCAGCGGCTGCAGGCGCGCGTACTCCATGGACAGTTCGCGGAACTGCTGCGAGCCGCCGGCCACCTCGTCGGTGGCCAACAATCGGCCCACCTCCTCGAAGCGGTCGGACAGTTTCTGCAGGCGCTGGCGGATGGATTCCTTCATGGCTGTGGCTTGGGGCGCGGCATTCTCCGGGATGTCTGCAGTTTGTGACAAGTTGCGCAATGCGCGCCGCTTGCGGAGGCTCTATAGTGCTCCGGTGAGTATGATCAGCTGCTTGCGTAACCTGAGCCCAGTCCTGTGCGCCTCGCTCCTGGCGGCCTCGCTGCTGGCCGGATGCGCCGCCGTCCGGCCCGTCAGCAGGGCCGCGGCGCCGCCGACCCCGGGCGGGGATGCCAGCGCCCTCACCGTGATCGCCGAGGTGGCCCTGAAGCGCGGCGACTGCCGGGCGGCCTCCGAAGCCTACGCGCATGCCGCCACGGTTGCCGCGGACGTTCAGCTTGCCCGCCGCGCCACGCAGGTGGCGATGGCTTGCGAGCATCTGCCCGCCGCCTGGGCTGCGGCGGGCCGCTGGCGCGCACTGGCGCCGGGTGATCGCGAGGCCGACGCGCTGTACGCGGCCGTGGCGCTCAAGCTGTATCACACCACCGAGGCACGCACCGCCATCCGTGACTACTGGCGCGCCGAAGAGCACGCCAATTCGGCAGGCGCCGGGGGCACCAAGCCAACCCGGCCAGACGGCTCTGCGGGCGACCGTGTGCCCGCTCCGGACCCAACGCCGGCCGCGCCGCGCGCCACCCAGCGCACGGCGAAGAGCATGACCGAGTTGACGGCGCTGCTGCTGGAGGAGTCCGATGCGCCCGCCGTGTTGATGGCCATGAGCGGGGCGCTGGAGCCGCCGGCGAGCTCACCCGAGACGCTCACACTGTTGGGCGAGCTGGCGCTGGCTGCGTACGACGGTGAGCGCGCGCAAGGGTACGCGCAGCAGGCGCTGCAACGTGACCCGAAGGATCCTGCCGCCCTGCGGGTGCTGGCGCGCGCCTACGTCGTGCGCGGCGATGCCCCGCAGGCGGTCGCCACGGCGCGCGAGGCGAAGGCGCACGATGCAACGCGCGGCGGCTTCGAGCTTGCGGAGGTTCTCGCCTCGCTCGATCGCAACGAGGAGGCCCACCAGGAGCTCGAGCATCTGCGCTCCGGCGGCGCGCCGACCGCGGAGGTCGATCGGCGGCTCGCGCTGCTGGCGTTCGCATCCGGGGACCTGAAGGAAGCCCGCCAGCGCTTCACGGAGCTGCTGTCGAGCGGCCAGGGCAACGAGACGGCGCAGCTGTATCTGGCCGATATCGCGGCGCGTGACGGCGATCCGGAGGGAGCGATCGCGGCCTACCGCCGCCTCTATGACTCGTCGGTGGCGCTGTCGGCGCGCTCGCGCGCCGCCTCGCTCCTGCTCGATCGTAACGCGCGCGCCGAGGCGCTGGCGCTGCTCGATGACTACGCCGCAGACCATCCTGAGGATGAGCTCGACCTGACGCTCGCCAAGGCGCGGCTGCTGGCCGAGCACGGCGAATCGGACACCGGGCTGGCATTGCTGGCCGCCGCGCTCGAGCGCCATCCGCAACACCCCTCGATCGAATACGACCGCGCAGTGATTCTCGAACAGGCGGGACACGTGCACGAGTCGGTCGAAGCGCTCGAGCAGATGCTCAGCGAGCGACCCGACGACCCGACTCTGTTGAATGCGCTGGGTTACACGCTGGCGGACCACAGGCTCGAGCTGGCGCACGCCGAAGGGCTCATCCGCCGCGCGCTCGCCGTGATGCCCGACAACCCCGCAGCCCTGGACAGCCTCGGCTGGGTGCATTTCCGTGCCGGCGACGCCAAGGGCGCCATCAGCACTCTCGAGCACGCCTACTCCCTCGGCCACGACGCCGAGATCGCCGCACATTGGGGTGAGGCGCTGTGGGCAAGCGGCAAGCCCGGCGAGGCGCGCCGGGTGTGGGCGGCGGCGCTGGCCCGCGAGCCCGATTCAAAACCGCTCAAGGCTACGCTCAAACGGTTCCTGCCCGATGCGCAGTAGGGTGCTGCGCGTCGGCGCAGCGGTCCTGTTGTGCGTGTTGGCCGGCTGCCGCACCGCGCCCGTGTTCTTTCCGGTGCCGGCCCCATGGGAGGTGCGCCGATCGCAGCTGCAGGCGCGCGAGCACTTCGATCTCGGTGGCCGCGTGGCGGTCGCAACCGCACACGAGGGCTTCAACGCGAGCCTGCATTGGGAGCAGCAGGGCGTGCGCTCGCAGCTGACGCTCGAGGGCCCGCTCGGAACAGGTGCCGTGCAGATCAGCGCATCGGGCAATGAGCTTGACATAGTCACGGCGCGCGGCGAGCACCTGGACAGCGCCGCGGCGCACGCCGATCTTGCGACGCGTCTCGGGTTCGATCCGCCGCTGGCGAGTCTGCGTTACTGGATCCTCGGAGTGCCCGACCCCGCCCAGCCTGCCGCCGAGGAGCTCGATGAGCGGCAACAGCGCCTGCAAGCTCTCACCCAGTCCGGCTGGCACATCGACTACAGCCTGTACGTCGCGGTCGGCGGTGAGTCGCTGCCGGCGCGCCTCACGCTGCGACGCGACGCGGTGCGTGTGCGGCTGCTCGTGGATGACTGGCAGTTATGACAGCCGCGACGGCCGATCCGCTCAGCGGGCCGCGCCCGCAGACGCACTGGCCCGCCCCCGCGAAACTCAATCTCTTTCTGCACGTCATCGGCCGTCGCGCGGACGGTTATCACGAGCTGCAGACGCTCTTTCAGCTCATCGACCTGTGCGACACGGTCGTGATCAGTGTGCGCGAGGACGGGCAGATCGAGCGGCCGGTGGGCCCGCCGGGCGTACCGGGCGAGACGGACCTGACCGTGCGGGCGGCCCGGGCGCTCCAGAGCGCCACCGGCACGCGCCTCGGGGCGAACCTCAAGGTGCACAAGCGCATCCCCCTGGGCGGCGGCCTGGGCGGGGGCAGCTCGGACGCGGCGACGACGCTGCTCGGGCTGAACGAGCTGTGGAGCTGCGGGCTCTCGGTGAGCGAGCTCGCCGCCCTTGCCAGACCGCTTGGGGCGGATGTGCCTGTTTTTGTTCAGGGTTCCTCAGCCTGGGCCGAGGGGGTCGGCGACCGCCTGACACCCATCACCCTGCCCGCGAGGTGGTACGTCATCATCCACCCGGGAGTCGCGGTGAGCACCCAGGAGGTGTTCCAGAGCCCTGAATTGACACGAAATTCGCCCCTCATCACACTACACGCCTTTTTTGAGTCGGGAGGGCGCAACGACTGCGAGCCGGTGGTGCGCTCGCGCTCACCGCAGGTGGCGGAGGCGCTCGAGTGGCTGGCGCGGTTTGCGCCGGCGCACCTGACGGGCACCGGCTCGTGTGTGTTCAGCGCGTGCGGGAGCGCCAGCGACGCCGAGCGCCTGGCGGCGCGGGTTCCCGATCGCTGGAGGAGCTTCGTGGCTCGGGGCCTGAACACCTCGCCGGTGCACGAGCTGCTCAAGCACGGGCGGCAAACGTGAGGCGGCTGTAAGATGCGCGCCCGCCAGCTCGCCGCGCGGGCGGACAGATGCTGGGGGGTCGCCAAGTGGTAAGGCAGCGGGTTTTGATCCCGCCATTCGGAGGTTCGAATCCTTCCACCCCAGCCAGTTTCATGAGGCCGGCGCGGGATGCGCGCGGGCACGGGGCTCACGCCGTGGAAATTGCACACAGCGCAGAGAGTATGAGTACCAGCGAGACACTGGCGCTGTTTGCCGGCAATGCCAACCCGGCGCTGGCGCAGGACATTGCGCGCAGCCTGCAGATCTCGCTCGGGCGTGCGTATGTCGGTCGTTTCAGCGACGGCGAGGTCAACATCGAGCTGATGGAGAACGTGCGCGGGCGCGACGTGTTCATCGTGCAGTCGACCTGTCCGCCGGCGAACGACAGCCTGATGGAGCTGCTGGTGATGGTGGACGCCTGCCGCCGCGCCTCCGCCGCTCGGATCACGGCGGTGGTGCCGTACTTCGGCTACTCGCGCCAGGACCGGCGCCCGCGCGCGACGCGCTCGGCCATCACGGCGAAGCTGGTCGCCAACATGATCTCGAGCGCGGGAGTGAATCGCCTGCTGACGGTCGATCTGCACTCGGATCAGATCCAGGGATTTTTCGACATCCCGGTCGACAACGTGTATGCCTCGCCGGTGTTGCTCGGCGAGGCGTGGAAGCAGGCCTACCGCGACGTGATCGTCGTGTCGCCCGATGTGGGCGGCGTGGCGCGCGCCCGGGCCTTCGCCAAACGCCTCGACGATGCCGAGCTGGCGATCATCGACAAGCGGCGCCCGCGGCCGAACGAGTCAAAGGTGATGAACATCATCGGCGAGGTCGAGGGCAGGACCTGCATGCTGGTCGATGACATGGTCGACACGGCCGGCACGCTGTGCCAGGCCGCGCAGGCGCTCAAGGACGAGGGTGCGCTGAAGGTGGTGGCCTACATCACTCACCCGGTGCTGTCCGGCGGCGCAGTGGAAAAGATCTCACAGTCGGCGCTGGATGAGCTGGTCGTGACGGACACCATCCCGCTGGGCGCCGAAGCCAAACGGGCCGGCCGTATCCGCCAGCTGTCGGTGGCGGAGCTGCTCGCGGAAACCATCCGCCGCATCCGCGACGAGGAGTCGGTGAGCTCGCTGTACGTCGACTGAAGTTTTTCCTGGGATGCCGGTCGCGGACCGGCAGTGTTGTGCAACTAGCGGAGACATGTAATGCGTATTTCGTTCACCTTCGGCGCGGATGTCCGCGAGATGCAAGGCAAGGGTGCGAGCCGCCGCCTGCGTCACACGGGCAAGGTCCCCGCCATCCTGTACGGCGCCCGCGAGGACCCCCAGGCCCTCATTCTCGACCAGCAGAATCTTCTCACCATGATCGCCGACGAGCGCTTCTACTCCTCGATCGTGCGGCTGAAGATCGGCGAGCGCACCCAGGAAGCGATCATCAAGGACGTGCAGATGCACCCGGCGAAGAACGTGGTCGTGCACGTGGATCTGCAGCGCGTGGTCGAGAACGAGAGGATCCGTATCCGGCTGCCGATCCACTTCCGCGGAGAGAGCGTGTCGCCCGGTGTCAAGACCCAGGGCGGCGTGGTATCGCACATGCGCGCCGACGTCGAGGTCAGCTGCCTGCCGAAGGACCTGCCGGAATTCCTGGCGCTGGATCTTTCGGACATGAGCCTCAACGACACCAAGTTCCTGGCGGACATCCCGCTGCCTGCCGGGGTGTCGATTCCGGAGCTCACGCAGCGCAACGCGCCGGTCGTGTCGATCCATGCTCCGCGTGCCGAGGAGCCCGAGCCGGTTGCCGCAGAGGCCGCCGCCGCCGTGCCCGCCGAGGGCGCGGCTCCCGCCGTTGCAGGCGCTCCCGGGGCTCCGGGCGCTGCACCCGCCGCGGCCCCGGGCGCTGCGGCCGCCGCCCCAGGCGCTCCGGCCGCCGCCGGCGAGGCCAAGAAGGGCGGGGAGAAGAAGGAAGCCGCTCCTGCCAGGAAGGAGGGCGGCAAAAAGTAGCCGCCACCACAGGCACTGCTCAGACCCGTCACCGGCCGCCGCGGGAGCCAGGGCGCTCCTTCGGCGGCCGGCGGCGTTTGCGGTGTGAGTCAACGACATGGCAGGTGAGCCGCTCAAGCTGATCGTCGGGCTCGGTAATCCGGGCACCGAATACGCACGCACGCGTCACAACGCGGGCTTCCAGTTCGCCGACGAGCTCGCGCGCCGACATGGCGCCACATTCCGCAGCGAGCCCCGCCACCGCGCCGAACTGGCGCGCATGCGCGTCGGCGACACCGAGCTGTGGCTGCTGAAGCCCATGAGCTACATGAACCACAGCGGTGACCCGGTGCGCAGCGTCGCGAGTTTCTACAAGGTCCCCGTCGAGTCGGTGCTGGTGGCATACGATGAGCTGGATTTCCCCACGGGGGTGGTGCGCCTCAAGCAGGGCGGCGGCGCCGCCGGCCACAACGGCATGCGCGACGTGATCGCGCACCTGGGGGATACGTTCTGGCGGTTGCGGATCGGCATCGGTCACCCGGGCGACCGGGCCGCGGTGCTCGATTACGTGCTGGGACGCCCGCCGGCCGCGGAAGCGCAGCTCATCCACGAGGCGCTGCTGGCGGCCGCGGATATCGTGCCGCTGCTGCTCAGCGAAGGCGCGCAGATCGCCATGAACCGTTTGCACAGTCGCGAATCCGCACCGGGCGCGCCGACGGCGCCCGCCAACTCCTGAAGCACGAGACGAGTCCTCTTCATGCCCATCCGCTGCGGCATCGTTGGTCTGCCCAATGTCGGCAAGTCGACTCTGTTCAACGCGCTCACCCGCGCACAAGTCCCGGCCGAGAACTATCCGTTCTGTACCATCGATCCGAACGTCGGCGTGGTGCCGGTGCCCGATCCGCGCCTGGCGCAGCTGGCGGCGATCGCCAGGCCCGAGAAGATCGTTCCGACCACGGTCGAGTTCGTCGACATCGCCGGGCTGGTCGCCGGCGCCTCGCAGGGCGAGGGCCTCGGCAATCAGTTCCTGTCGCACATCCGCGAAGTGGACGCGATCGCCCACGTGGTGCGCTGCTTCGAGAGCGGCGACGTCATCCATGTTGCAGGTAGGATCGATCCGCTATCGGACGTGGAGATCATCGATACGGAACTGGCGCTCGCGGATCTCGCGACTCTGGAGAAGGGGCTGGATCGCGCCACGCGGGCGGCCAAGAGCGGCGATCAGGACGCGATCCGCAGGCGCGCGCTGTTCGAACGCGCCAAGGCGCAGCTGGATGCGGTGAAGCCGGCGCGCGCGCTGGCGCTCACCGAGGAGGAACGCCGCGATCTGCGCGAGCTGCAGCTGCTCACGGCAAAGCCGGTGATGTACGTCGCCAACGTGGCGGAGAACGGCTTCCACAACAATCCGTTCCTGGCAGCGCTCGAGCAGCGCGCCGCCGCCGAGGGCGCCGTGGTGGTGGCGGTGTGCGCGGCCATCGAGGCGGAGATCGCGCAGCTCGAGGAGGCCGAGAGCCGCGAGTTCCTCGCCGACCTGGGTCTCGAGGAACCGGGGTTGAACCGCGTGATCCGGGCGGCCTACCGCCTGCTCGGTCTGCAGACTTTCTTCACCGCCGGTCCCAAGGAGGTGCGCGCCTGGACGGTGCGCCTCGGGGCGTCCGCGCCGCAGGCGGCGGGGGCAATCCATACCGACTTCGAGCGCGGCTTCATCCGCGCCGAAGTCATCGCCTTCCCGGACTACCTCGCCGGCAGGGGCGAAGCCGGTGCGCGCGAGGCCGGCAAGCTGCGCCTGGAGGGCAAGGAATACCTGGTGCAGGAAGGCGACGTCATGCACTTCAGGTTCAATGTTTGACACTGAGCGCGGATGAGAACAGTACCCGCCCGTAGAACTACTGCCCGCCGACGCGTCGCCGTGCCTTGAGCAGCACATCCACCGGCTCGGGCCGATCATTCCAATAGTCCAGCCGCACCCTGCCGTCCGGCAGCTGACTCACCAGCGCTGGAACCGCGCTGAACGTGCAGTACCAACCCGACGGCAGCACCACGGCATTTCGCGGGCGTCCCAGGCTGCGATCGAAGACCAGCTCGTCTCCTTCCACGCGGTAGCTCAGCGGTGCCGTGTAGGTCTCCGCAATGCGCAAGCGCAACGTCTGCCCCGCCTGCAGCGGCGCGAACGGAATCACGACCACCCGGGCGGTCGGGGCCACCGTTTCGCCCACATTGATTTTCGACGCTATCATCTCCGCGCCGCTCATCTCGTGCGCCTGCAACTCTTCTCCGGTATCGAGAACACGCGCAGAAGGATGACTGGCCACGCTGCCCTCGCGAACTACATTCGCGTAGCCATTCACCCCGGGACGCGCTTCCGTGTAGTCGTGGTACAGGCTGAACGCGTGAGTGTCTGGCTGCTGCAGGAAGTAGACAATCTCGCGGTCCTGATGGGCCCGCTCGGACAGCCGTTCCTGCTCGGTCTGCCCTTCAAACGGTGACTCCCAGCTGCGTTGCGTCGTCAAGGCTTTTGGCAATGCCGCCGCACCCACCTGCGCGTCCTTGATTGCCCTCAGCACGAGCAGCGCCTCGCCCGCCCCGGGATGCAGAAAGCTGAGCGCAATCCGCCCATCCTTCTCCGTCAAGATCTGCGAGGGCACGGTCACTCCCACGGCCTCGTATCCGGAGGGCAATACGATTTTGTTGCGCTTGATACCGAGCGGTCGATTGAAGACGATCGTCTTTCCATCCAGGTAGTAGCTGTTCGCATCCTTATAGGTCTTGACGATCACCACGCGGCTCTCGCCACGTTCCGGGACAGGCCGCGCGAGCGTCACTCTGATGTAGTTGGTCGCAGGATCCGCATCAGGCATCAAGTGGTCTTTGCGTGCCTCCACACCGCTGACCACCTCAAAGTGCAGTGGGGTTCCGAGCATTGCGTCGTAGACGCTTTCGTCACTGGCAGAACTACCCTTGCGAATGGGGTTATAAAAGAACTTCGCCCCCGCAGTCGTTGCGGTCACCTCGTAGTAAATCCTGAAGCTGGCGGTCTCGGGAGCCAGCAGCTCATAGCGCGTATATTCGTCGGCCTCTGTCTGGTTTACCGCCGACGGGAAATACGGCCTGTCGTTCGTTGTCTGAGGAGCCTGGGCACTCACCGCCGGGCAAATCGGCAGCGCGAGGCAAAGCACGACTCCAATCAACTCCTTCATCAGCCTGCCCTCACATCGCTGCGATCGACCGACGCACTTCGTGCGCCCGTGATTCTGGCCCGGGGGGCAGGATCGCGGAGGCTCCTGTGCCAGCGCAACTCACGGTTCCGGGTCCAGGGTTCGAGCCCCTCTCTTCAGCCAGTGGAATCAGTGAGATAGATGATCCGTGGGAGCGGGGCAGAGAGGCATCATGCACTTCGGGTTCAGTGTTTGACACCCCGGGGCGCGGATGAGGACAATGCGCGCCCCTTCGTGGAAAGGTAGCTCAGCTGGTTAGAGCACGGCACTCATAATGCCGGGGTCGAGGGTTCGAGTCCCTCCCTTTCCACCAATCAAATCAGCGTGATACCGAGGCAGGGCGAATTTGCCTCGCCGCCGTAAGCGCACGGTAAGCGCAAGAATCGCCCCGTTTTCGCTTTTAACTTGGAAATCCAGGCATTTTCGACTGTGCTTATAAGCGCAAACCAAAATGCAGTTGAGATCCCGGGTGTGGTGCGGAACAGGTTCGCATTCGGGTGGTCACGATTCGCACCGGCGTTGCACACTCGTTGCGGGCGGCGAGCACCGCGGCATCGAGTCCTCGGTCGCCAACCTGCGGGCGTCATGACGGGGACAGGCCACGAGATAAGGATCAGCGGAGAATCTGTATCAACTGCTGCACTGAAATTGCACGGCGTAGAGGTGCCGCGCGTCATGCGCCCTGGACAAACAGCAACTTGCCCGCCGTGCAGACGGATACGCAATCCGATGGTCGAGAGGGAACCGCCGTCCGACAACATTCGCAGAAAATCTCGCGAGCCACCCACGATCGAGCAGCAACGTGCCAAGTTCATCGGGGCAGGATTTGCTCTGTTACTGCAGTGCCCCAGAGTGCTCGATTGAAGTAGACGTTGCGCTGCAGCAACGTGATTCCCAGCACCCGCGACGGACGCCACGGCTCTAACTCAGTTGGGAAACTTCAGCGCACGCTCAATCGCCTGGAAGCGCGGCTCTTTGCGCAAGGGGTCCAGGAGCGGGTCGGTCTTGAGGTACTCGAGGCCCGGGTCCTGCAGCCGCAGCGCCGTGTCGAGTATTTCGAGCGCCTTCGCCAGATTGCCCCACTGCGCGTAGACCGTGGCGTACTGGTAGGCCCCCCCGGCTTCGCTCACTACTGCCTTCCATTTCGCAAGCACGGCTTCCGCATCGGCGTGCCGGCCGAGCTTGTCATAGATCACCGCGAGGCACCGTTGACTCGCCCAGTAATCCAGCTTCGTCTCGCATGAAACGCGCGCGCTCTGCAGATCCCCGAGCCCGTAATACGCGAGCCCGCGAGACCCGTAGGTCTCCTTAAAGTCGGGGTCAAGACTGATGACTTCTGCGTAAGCCGCAACCGCCTCCTTATAGCGGCGTGCCGCATACAGCGTCTCGGCGAGCGCACCATGGCTTGAGCGAGCGAGCGGGTCGAGCACGACGGCGCGGCGGGCGGCGACAACGCCTGCATCCAAGCGCCCCATGTAGGCTGCAAATATGCCGCTTAGTCGCAAAACCTCTGCATTGCCCGGCGCGAGCGCGAGGGCGCGCTCGTACGCTTCACTCGCCTGCGTGAAGTCGAGGGTGTTGTCCGCAACGAACGCCAATGCGAGGTGGGCCTGGGCCAGATCCGGCGCGCATCCGCCTGCGCCTTGCCAAAGCCTTCACGCGCCGCCGCTTCGGTCGTGGCCTCCGAAATGGAGCAGCTGCCGGCCTGACGGGGTTCCTTAAGGTGGCGTCGCGCCCCGAGTGGGGGCGAGTCACAGTCAAGCCTCCCTGACCGTCCCTCGCTTGTCTTCCTCCGGGTGGCCGCGCGGCGGAGGTCAAATTGCTGGTATTACCCTAGTCCACGCCGGCTGTTTGAAAGCCGTAGCGTTTGCCACCGAGGCGACCTGACTCGCTGCGCCGATTGTCTCGGCACGATCTGGGATTGGTGCGGGGCGAGCGCTTGAAGCGCTGTGCTGCACTGCGGTTGCCGGAAAGTCCTTAATGCGGTCAGTCCGCGACGGACGGATAATAGTGATTTCCGCGGCAACAACCTCCGATCAACTACAGCCGCGGAAAAGGAGGTCGCCATGAATCGTCTCGCTTCCAGGATAATCCTTGCTTCCGTAATCGCCCTTGTGCTTCCGGCAGGCGTTTCGGCGCAGACTGCCAACCCGGTCAATGGCACTTGGAAGCTCAACCCCGAGAAGTCCACCGTTAAGGATGGGCGGGCGTTACCCCAGAGTGAGATCCGAAAATATGAAGCGTCCGCGGACACTCAGAACGGCGTCATCGACAGAACCGACGCTCAGGGCAAAACCTCTCGCATCGAGTACACGGCGAAATTCGACGGTAAGGATTATCCAATCACTGGGACTCCCGACGCCGATACGATTGCAGTCACCCGCGTGGATGCTTACGCCATCAAAGCTGTCGAGAAGAGAGCAGGGAAGCCTGTCATCCACATAACGCGCAATGTGGCCAAGGACGGGAAGTCGATGACTATTGAGTTTCGGGGTACGACCGCCAAAGGGGAAAAGATAGACCGCGTTCTGTTCTTCGATAAGCAGTAGGGGCTAACTAGAACCTATCTCAAAATCGTTTCGCACATCAATGTAGTGCCGTAAACTCGTGTACGTGTTGAAACTGCGTGATGACCAATGGGAGCGGATTCGGGAGCACTTTCCCGAGGAAAATGTTCCGGACAGTCGTCCGGGCCGCAAGCCGATCCCAACACGCCGAGTTCTGGAAGCCGTTTTGTGGATTCTGAACACCGGTGCGCAGTGGCACATGCTTCCTCAGGGCTACCCCAACTACAAGACGGTTCATCGGCGCTTCCAACAGTGGTGCCGTGAGGAAGTTCTGCGCAAAGTACTCACGGATCTTGCGAATGCGCTGCGCGAGGAAGGCGAGATCGATGAGTCGGAATGCTTCATCGATGCCACGTTCGCATCCGCGAAGGGCGGTGGCGAAGAAATTGGACCGACGCGACGCGGAAAAGGCGTGAAAATCATGGCGATTGTGGATCGCCATGGCTTGCCGCTCTCGGTCAGTACTTACGCTGCGAACCACCATGAAGTGACGTTGGTGCAGCTGAGTTTCGAGTTCTACATGATCGAAGCGAAGCCGGAGAACCTGATCGGCGATCGCGCGTATGACAGCGATCCGCTCGACGAGCAGCTTCGGCGCGAAGGCGTGGAGATGATTGCGCCGCATCGCTCCAATCGCAAACGCAAGACGCAAGACGGGCGTCGGCTGCGTCGCTACGAACGGCGCTGGATCGTCGAGCGATTCTTTGCCTGGATACAATGGCGTCGCCGGCTATTGGTTCGTTGGGAGTATTACCCGATCAACTTCCTCGGCTTCGTCCAGCTCGCGGCCATCTGCATCCTCCTCAGGCAATTTTGAGATTTTGAGATAGGTTCTAGTTGGGGCGCAGCCCGTCAGCGCGCCCCTTTCCCCTTTTCGCGGGCGGTGGTCGCGAAGGCGTGCAGCCTGGCGCCATCGCCCTGACCGGCTTGCTTCGCTGGAGGCATTTGCGCTGCGGTATGAACTCATACTCGGTCGGGAAAACTTCAGCGCCCGCTCGACCACTCTAGCGGGCACAACGGCTTCCGAGGAACTGACTTTCAGATAGAGCTAGGAGACTGCGAGCGCTTCAGAACACCGCCGCCGACCGCATCGAGCTGAACGCCGAGCAGATCGAACGGCTGAACAATCTCGCGCCGGCCGCCGGCGAGCGTCACAACGAAGAAAGTATGGCCGTGATCGACCGTTGACCACGCCGCGGGGCCTGCTGGCGTGTTGTTCGAGAAGGAACGCTGAACGAGCGCTCCAGCAGCTGAAGCAAGGGCGCGCAAGCTCTGCTGGTTTGCTCGCCACAATACATTCTCGCGCGCGGGAGATTTGCGGGAATCTCTTCTGCACGTCGATGCACTTTCAGGCACTTAGCTGCAACGGCCGTCTGCCCAGAAGTCTAAAAATCAGATACTTGCTCATAATGCCGGGGTCGAGGGTTCGAGTCCCTCCCTTTCCACCAATCGATCCCTGTCAGGATGCGATCGGCTAATCCTCGCGGGGTCCGGCATCGCGTGCCCAGTGCAGCCACATGGCGGCGGTCCAGGAGAAATCGTCACCACCGATTCCGCGGCCGGTTCGCGGGCAGAAGTACTCGTACATGCCGGCCTGCTCGATCAGCCGGCGGGTGTCGGTGCGAATTCGCTCACCCCAGTGCGCATGTCCGGAGGCGTTGAGACCGCTGCCGATGAGATGGTTGACGACCGCCCACACCGGACCACGCCAGTAGCGGATCGAATCGAATCTCGGGTCGTCGGGATCCAGGCTGGGTACGAGGTACTTCGCGCGGCTCGCGATCCGCTCCAGATGCTCGAGCAGCCGACGACTGCGGTCATCGCGACGGACGCCCGCGTAGAAAGACAGGAAGGCAGCACTGGTCACGATGCCCGAGGATTGGCCAGTGATCAGGTCTCGCGAGCAATACGCGCCTACCCGCTCATCCCACAACCAGGAGACGCCGTCCTCCGCCTGCGCGACGCTGCGCTTCAGCTCCTCGACGTGCTCATCACGGCCCAGAGCCTCGGCTAGCACGAGAAGATCGCGATTCGCGCGCAGCAGTATCATGGTCGTGCCGACATCGATGACGCGAAACGGACTCTCCCGCCCTATGCGCGGGTGGTTCCAGCCGAGCCCGCGCCCGTATTGCACCAGCGCCACGTAGCGGTCGTAGTCGAGCTTTGTCGGCCGTACGCTCTGGTCGAGATGGCTCGTATCGAGCCGCTCGTACGCGCCCACGTGCGAGACGTCGATGGCCTGCGACGGCGCATCCCACTCCGGGGAGTTGTCCCTGCCGGATTCCCAGGGATGCACGATGAGGACCAGACCCCGGTCCAGCGGACCCCGCACCCCGCCAAACCACCGATGCCACGCGAGCAGTTTCGGGAAGAGCTTCTCCAGACGCGGCCGAAAGCGAGCCTGGTCGCCCCGTTCCCACAACGTGCGCACCGTGCTGGCGGCGACGGGCGGCTGCGTGATGCCGGAGGTGCGCGGTGTCCGGCCTGTTGCCCAGACCGCCGGCCCGGGGAAATAACCCGCGTCGTCCTTCCAGAAGATGATGTGCGGCAGAAATCCGTCTTCCCACTGCCCCTCGAACAGCGACTCGATCTCGCGCCATGCGCGATCCAAGTCGAATGCAGCGAACCCGAGCGACGCGAAGGCAGAATCCCAGTTCCACTGGAACGGGTACACGCGGCCGTTCGGCACGGTGTAGGTCCCCCGATCGTTGCGAAGCAGAATCGCGCGCGCCCGGTGGTCGAGCTCCTCCACGGTCACCGGCTTACTGTACCGCGCTGGCATCGATTCGAGAATAGGTTATCAAAAACGTTTTTGTCAATGAAATATGCCGCCCGCGCGGCAGCACCGAGCGGCTTGGATTAGACTTGGGTGCGGTGGCGATCTGCGAGGGCTGCTGACCGATATGTCGATAGTGCTGCTCGCCCGTGACCTCGGGCTCTCGATCTCCACCGTTTCGCGAGCGCTCAACGGGTACCACGATGTCGCGCCAGCCACCAAACAGCGCGTCCTCAAGCGCGCACGCGAAATCGGTTACCGGCCCAACCCGGGCGCGCGGCGCCTGAAGTCCGGCAGGAGTTCTTTGGTCGGGGTCATCCTGCCTGCTGCCAGCGACGGTGTGCGGTTCGTCGATTCAGTCGCCTCGAGCCTGCTGGGAGGCGTGGAGGTCGAGCTCGAGAATGGAGGCTACGGGCTCATCGCGACGATGCAGACCCGCAATGATCTCGAGCGCGAGGCGGCGCTGTACGAGAATTTCATCAAGGGCAGCTGGGTGGATGCGCTGCTGCTGGTGCGCACGAGAGTCGCCGACCCCCGGGTCGAGCTGGTGCGCAAGGCGCACATTCCCTTTGTGACGTACGGACGCACTGAAACGGCCGAGCCCTACGCGTGGGTCGATACCGACAACGAGAAGGCGTTCTACCTGGCGACCCTGCGGCAGATCGAGTTCGGTCACGAGCGGATCGCGCTCCTCAATGGTCCCCTCGAATACAACTTCGTGCGGCTGCGCGAAAAGGGCTATACCCGCGCGCTCGCCAAGCATCGCATCGCCCCCGATCGACTGCTGATGTTGAACGGTGACTTAAGCGAAGTCAGCGGCTACGCCCTGTGCCGCTCGCTGCTGGTATCGGCGGTACCGCCGACCGCCATCGTGTGCGCCACCGACGCGATGGCGATCGGCGCCATCGCGGCGTGCCGCGAGCGCGGCATGGCAGTCGGCCGCGAGATATCGATTGCCGGGTACGGCAACTCGAGTGCCTCGGGATTCTGCGATCCGCCCTTGACCACGATCGACCACGCTGTATTCGAGAACGGCCGTCACATCGGCCAGAGTCTGTTGCGGCTGCTGCGCGCGGAGGCCAAGCCGGCAGACATCCATTACCTGGAGCCTGTCGTGTTGGTGCCGCGCAAGTCCGATTGCCCGCGCAAGTGATGCCGCCCTCCGGCGCACGGCCCGCCGGATTGCGCCGCATTGACAGAAACGTTTTTGGAGCACTAGTATTCCAGCGTGGCGGCGCACCGACGCCCCGACAGAGTTGGCGGAGAATCCTTGGAAGCCGGCGGCGGTGCGCGGTCGTGGCCTTGGGCAAAAAAGACTTTTAGAGACCCGCCGCGGGCACTGCGAGCCGAAGGGGGAACATACATGGGCAACTCGAAGCCGTACTTGAGTCGGAGGTCCGCGGCCGCCATGGCTGTTTCCATGGGCACCGTGGCCGTGGGCCTTTTTGCGGGTCCGGCCGCAGCGCAGACCACATCGTCCGCTTCCCGGACTGATTCCACGTCGGACACCGAGTCGCAGACTCTGCAAACCGTGATCGTGACGGGGACCAGCCAGGCGCGCGCCGACTTGCGGACGCCGCTGGTGGCCACGAGCATCTCCTCGGACCGGTTGACCCTGCTCGCTTCGAACAGCGCGGCCGACGTTCTCACCACCGTTCCGGCTCTCAAGGCCGAGGGCGGCGGTGGCGAAGTGGCCGCCAACATATTCGTCGCGGGGCTGCCCTCGGGCGGGCAGTATCAGTTCACGCCGTTGGAGTTCAACGGAATGCCGGTCATCAGCAGCATGGGCCTGAATTCGTCGGCGCCCGATGTCTACTATCGACCCGACCTCGGAGTGGAGCGACTGGAGTTCGTGCGCGGCGGCGTGTCGAACCTGTTCGGCGGCGGCGGCATCGGCGGGGTCATCAACTTCATCGACAAGACGGGCTCGGACACGGCGGAAGGCGCCACTCAGGTCGAGGTTTCGGACCAGAATCGCGTCCGCGCCGACTTTGCCGCCCGCGGGCCGCTGGCGACCGGTCTGTACTATGCGTTCTCAGGCTTTTATCGCTATGACCATGGCCCGCTGGATTCGGGCTTTCCCACCAGGGGCTATCAGCTGCGCGGCAACCTCAAGCGGGAACTCTCCTCCGGCGAGGTCAAGCTTTACCTCCAGGCGATCGACGACCAGGACCAGTTCTACGGCGACATCCCCTTGACGGGGAACGGGCACGAGCTCGCGCGCGGCAATGACGGGCGCACGATTTCCACGACGGAGACGGCCGCGCTCGATTCGATGTCGTTCCTAACTCCCTACGGAACCTTCCATACGCAGGTCGCAGGCGGCGCGGCGACCCGAGGCGGCGCTGCCGGCGTCGACTTCAAGATGGACCTCGGCGAGGGTTGGGGACTCAATGGGCGTGCGAACTTTGCGAGCTATCGCCACACCTTCGCTCTGTTCGCCGGCGGGGACAACATTACCAATCTGCCGACGACCCAGGCGGCGTTCCTGCAATCCTACGGCTACAATCCGGTCAGCAACGGCGGCGCGTACACCGGGACGTTCACTTATGCCGATACCGGAGCACCGGTTCCCGCGAGCTATCTCCTCTGGGGAGATCGCGTTACCGACCGTCACCGTCCTCTGACGACGGCCACGGGCGAGATCAATCTCACGAAGAATATTGCGGTGCATGACTGGGCCCACCACCTCACGCTCGGGGGCTTCTTCGGTGACACCAGCGCTGCAGACTACGACATCACCTATTCTTACATCGGCGATTTCACCAATGCGCCGCGCTTGATCGACGTCACGGTGACCAATACGCTCACCAACGCTCAGACCATCGTCTCGCGTGGCGGCATGGTCGACGCCGGACTCGGATACACGAACAATCACAACAGCGCGAGGCGTACCGCGGGCTACCTCGCCGACCAGATGGAAGTCGGCAACTGGGTGCTCGATATCGGGGGGCGCTTCGAGACGCTGGTCGGCCATGTCACGCGCGAGCAGAGCTCGACCGTCACGACCGATACGACTGCGAACCTGTCCCCGCGGCTGTCGCAGGTGACCTGGGGCAACGGCCAATATCTCGGCGGGACAGTCGACCCTTCAGCGTGGGCGCTGGCGGGTGGCGCACTCTATCGGCTCGACGAGCGTCGCAGCCTGTTCGTCAATGCCTCCCGCGGCTTCTTCATGCCGCAGCTCAATACCGTGCAGATCGACACCCACAATGACGTTCAATCCTTCGAGGCCGAAATCATCAAGCAGACCGAGGCAGGGTTCAAGTTCTCCGGGACCCGTGTCTCCGCGACGCTCGCCGGCTTTTACTCCACCTTGTCGAACCGCCGTAACATCAACCTGATCAACGGTCCAACGCCCGGCAGCCCACCCAGCGAGATCGTCAATCTCATCTCCTCGAGGTCCTACGGAGCGGAAGGCACTTTCAACGTTCGCCTGACGAGCGCTGTGGCCTTCGAGAGCAACGCGACCTACGAGCACGACGTCTACACCGAGTACAGCCCGATCGCCGCGTGCAAGGATTGCGTCGGCAACTTCCTGCAGCGTCAGCCGAATGTGTTGGTAAACGCCGGGCTCTATGTCCGATACCGCGGCTTCGACGGGTCGTTTTACGACTCCTACACGGGCCGGACGTTTACCTCGGACTTGAACAACATCGAGCTGCCGAGCTACCACATCTTCAGGCTCGATCTCGGCTACGCCCGTACGTTCACGGGCGGCGCGCGCGCGCGGCTCGGCCTGACTGTTTACAATCTGTTCGACAACCAGGCGGTGTCCGAAGGCTCGCCCCGCCAGGGCACGCTGCAGAACGCGGGGCAGGCATACTTCATAGGCCGCCAGGTGCTGCCGAGGCGCATCGCCGCTCGGTTGAGCTATGACTTCTAGCCCGCGGCCCGGGCCGCGGGCGCTGCCGGGACGCGTGCCTCGTTGAGGCCGCCGAGCCCGCCGCGCGAGCTTCCTCGGGCATGAACGCGCTCGACTACGGAATCGTTGCGCTGTACATCGGCGCCATGATCTGGCTCGGCGTGCGCTTCAAGAAGAATGCGGCCCGCGGCGACTATTTTCTGGGCGGCAGAACCTTCGGATGGTTTCCGCTCGGCATGTCGACGATGGCGACGCAATTGTCGGCCGTCAGCTTCGTGTCGGCGCCGGCGTTCGTCGGTTTGCGCAAGGGCGGCGGCCTGCAGTGGCTCACGTTCGAGCTCGGCGTGCCGCTCGCGATGATCGCCACCCTGACTCTCATCGGCCCGATGCTGCATCGCTCGGGCGTGGTGAGCGTGTATTCTTTCCTGGAGAAGCGCTTCGGCTGGGAGTCGCGCGCGCTGCTGAGCTCGCTGTTCCTCGTGAGTCGCGCCTTCGCCGCGGGCGTCTACACCTACGTCATCGGCCTGGTGCTGTCGTCGATTCTACACGTGCCGTTCTGGGAGACGATGTTGGTTCTGGGCGCTGTCACGATCGTCTATTCGCTCGAGGGCGGCCTGAAAGCGATCGTCTACAGCGAGGTCGCGCAGATGACCATCAAATTCCTCGGCATCGTCACGATCATGGTGAGCGCGCTGTACTACATCGGCGGCTGGCAGGGCTTCCTGAGTCATCTCGATCGCAGCCGTCTGCGGGTGATCGACTTCGGCAACTGGGGCTTCGACGGGCGCGAATACGGGTTTTGGCCGATGTTGCTGGGCGGCCTGTTCCTGTACGCCTCGTACTACGGTACCGACCAGACTCAGGCGCAGCGCATACTCGCGGCGCGTGATCAGGCGACCGTCACGCGCCTGCTGATGTTCAACGGCTTGTTCCGCTTTCCGGTCACCCTGGCGTATTGCTTCGGCGGACTGGTGCTCGGCGCCTTCGCCTTGAGCGATCCGGGCTTCAGCCGGCGGATACCGCCGGACAAGCCGGATCTGATGATTCCGCTGTTCATCGGCGGCTATCTGCCGCACGGGGTGGTGGGTGTGCTCGTCGTGGCCTTGATCGCTGCCTGGATGTCGGCCTACAGCTCCGCGCTCAATTCGCTCACCGCCGTGACGATGGAGGATTTCATCGATCGCCGGCTGCCCACGCCTGCGCACCGCTATGTGCCCTACAGCAAAGCGGTGTTGCTGTCGTGGGGCGTCGTGACGATCATCTGCGGCTTCTTCTCGAGCAGGATCGCGGCCACGGCCATCGAGGCCATCAATAAGATCGGCTCGCTGTTCTACGGCCCGATCCTGGGGATATTTCTGCTGGCCGCGGTGCGCTGGATCACTCCGGCGGCGGCGAACATCGCGGTCGTCGTGGGGGTGGGCGTCAATCTGATTCTGTGGTTGTTTTTCAAGAGCGTCTTCTGGTTCTGGTGGAATGCCATCGGCGGCGTGACGACGCTGCTGGCCGCTGCGGCCTTGAGTCTCTTGTGGCCCACGCTTCCGCCGGCGCACATCGAGCGGCCAGCGACGCCCGAGCCATTCCCCTGGCGCCAGAGCGCCGTGCTGCTGGTCTTCTTCGTGTGCATGCTGGCGTTCTGCCTGCTTCTGCCGCGGATGTTTTGAGCATGCGCTTCAGAATGAAATCGGCAGCCGTGTGCTGCTGGCCGCTGGCGGCGCTGCTGCTCGGGCCGCGGATCGCTCAGGCCGCAGCACTTGCTGATTTCCAGTTGAGCGCCACCGAGCAGAATTTCGCGCTGTATTTCCCGACCTATCTCGCGAATGGTTTCTTTTCCGCCCAATCCTCGCTGCGCGGCACGGACGCCACGCTGGCGCAGATGGTGGGGCTCATGGACTACACTCCGGGCGATGTCTCGCGGCCGGCGGCGATTCCGAGCTGGACGGAGATCGATTACTTCGATGGCGCCGCGTGGCTGAATCAGACCGCGGTCACGCCGGCCGTGTTGCAGCACTATCGGCAGACACTCGACATGCGGGACGGAGTGCTGACGACCCGCTATGTTTGGAGGAATGGCGGCCATTTCAGCCGCATTGCGGTCACCACGTTTGTGAGCGAGACTGCGACCCGTCTCGCCGCCACGAGTCTGAGTATCACTCCCGATTTTGCCGGCCAGGTACGTTTGCGCTTCACTTTGCGGCCTTGGCCCGCCCCCGCGCACCGCTTCGCGCTCGCGAAATTGAGCCTGCCTGAGACCAAGCAGGCGGTCGCCGCCGCGTACCGACTTGCCCTGCCCAGTCAGACCGCACTGCTCAGTCAGGTGCTCAAGCCGCCGACCCCCACTGCGGCCAACCGCGCCGCGATCTGGTACCCGGGCGAGGTCGAAATTCAATCCACCGGGGCATCGGAAGCGGAGCGGCTACTGTGGATCCGTGGCCGTGCAGTGAACGGAGCCGAGATGGCCGAAGCCGCCGCGATAGCGCTGCCCGAGGGGCTGCGCGGACTGCGGGTAAAGGTTGCACACTCGCCGCAGCTCGTCGCCTTGGAGATCGAGATGACGGTCGAGCAGGGCCGCTCATACACCTTCACCAAGTATGTGGCCGTCGGGCGCGACCTGGCGGGCGGGTCGATCGAAGAGGAGGTGCACGGCGCCAAGGCTGCGCGCGCCGCCACCCTGGACACCCTGCTCGCGAATCATCGGACCGCCTGGCACGACCTGTGGAAGTCCGACATTCTCGTCGATGGCGATCCAGATCTGCAGCGGGCAATTCATTCCGATCTGTTCTACCTCCTCGAGAATACTTCGGTGGACACCGACTGGCCGATCGCTGCGTGCGGCTTCAGCCCCAATTACTTCTATCATGTCTTCTGGGATAACGACTCCTGGGATTTCCCGCCCCTGCTGCTGTTGCACCCTGAGCGTGCGAAGTCGCAGGTGATGTTCCGCTATCGAACCCTGGCCGCGGCCGAGGCGCGCGCTCGCGCATACGGTTACCAAGGCGCGATGTTTCCGTGGGAAGCGGATCCGGGCAGGGGCACCGACGAAACACCGTATTTCGCCCACGAGAACGCCGACCAGGAAATCCACGTAAACGCTGATGTGGCAATCGCGCAGTGGCAGTATTACCTGGCGAGCGGGGATCTGGACTGGTTGCGCCGATACGGGTACCCGGTGATCCGGGCCACGGCCGAATTCTGGGCGAGCCGCGTTGTCTATCGGCCGGAAAAGGATCGCTATGAGATCCTGCACGTCACCTCGCCCGACGAGGCCTATACGAATGTCGCCAACGATTCCTTCACGAACGCGGCCGCGCAGCGCAATCTGCTGATTGCGACCGCTGCCGCGAAGGTCCTGGGTGTGACCCCGGAGGCGAAATGGGAGCAGATCGCCCAGCAGCTCTACATTCCCTTCTCCCGCCAAGAGCAGCGCCACCTGGATTTCGACGAATCGATCCCGCACGACAAGCACACCTGGATGGGCAGTTCGATCTCCTGGCTGGGCTATCCGCAACTCGATCTGCCCATGAGCGAGCAAGTGCGGCGCAATGACTTCAGGTTCGCGGTGCGCTCGCTGCGTGAGCTGACACCGGATGCCAACGCGATGTTGCTCGCGATGCTGTCCGTCGAGGCCGCGGAGCTGGGCGATGAGGCCGGCTCCTACAAATGGCTGCAGGGCAATGAGGGAGGATTTCTCAAGCCGCCCTTCAACGTGCGCAGCGAGACTGTGTTGAACAACACCACCTATATCCTGGCAACCTCGGGAGGTTTTCTGCAGAACTTCCTGTACGGATTCACCGGCCTGCGCATCACCGACGGCGGTCTCGCGCCCGGCTTCAAGCCGGTCCTCCCCGCCGCCTGGAAGGCCGTGACTCTCAAGAACATCTTCTTCCGCGCGCAGCGATTCGACTATGTCCTCAGCCGGGATCCCTCCGGCAAGGTGCAGGCAAGCCGGCATCCGGTTCGGTGAGGCCGCGGCGCTTCACGCGCGTCGCCGCCTTGGAGTCCGGCTTCGTCGACGAGCGCCTCGGCTCGTCCCGTTGCCGGCAGCCTGCTGGCACAATTGGAGTGAATCGACCCACAGCTTCGACGGCAGCACGGTCCGCTACTAAAGCCGGGCGCGTTTAGCGCTCGGTGGTCGCGGCGAGCCCGGCGGATGTAACCGCCCAAGAAGACTCCCCGGGCTGCACGAGCGCGCGTGAATTTCGCGTGATTCTCCTGTGCCCAACCGTGCTCTTTGGTGCCCAAATGCCGGGGTCGAGGGTTCGAGTCCCTCCCTTTCCACCAGTCAGATCAGCGCAGTAGCGGCCCATTCGTAGAGTGGCAAGCCGCCGTAAGCGCATGGTAAGCGCAGAAGGCCAACCTTCGCCCCGGTTTCAATCGGGGAATCCAAGCCATCACGAGCGCGCTTATGCCACAACGCCGCCTGCTCTAACACGTGCTCTAAGCGCGAGCAGTTCCGCGCCGTGCCGAATCGATGGCGGCGATGTCGATCTTTTTCATTTTCATCATCGCCTCGAACGCTCGCTTGGCGGCCGCACGGTCGGGATCGGTCGTTGCGTCCAGCAGCGTCCGCGGGGTGATCTGCCAGGACAAGCCCCATCTGTCCTTGCACCATCCGCACGCGCTCTCGGTGCCGCCGTTGTTGACGATCGCGTTCCAGTAGCGGTCCGTCTCGGCCTGGTTGTCCGTGACGATCTGAAATGAAAAGGCTTCAGAGTGCTTGAACGCCGGCCCGCCATTGAGGCCGAGGCAGGGCACTCCTAGCACCGTAAACTCGACCGTGAGCACCTGTCCCTGTTTGCCGTCCGGGTAATCGCTCGGGGCGTGGTGGATCGCTGTCACGGCGCTGTCTGGAAAGACCTGAGCGTAGAACTTGGCCGCGTCCTCTGCCGTGCCGTCATACCAAAGACAAATCACGTTTTTGGGCATCGTCTGTCTCCGTTCGTGCGTCACAGAGCGACCCGTCTAGGCTACAACGAAACAGCGAGCCAGTTCGACGGTCGGCCTAAGCGATGCGATTGGGGCGCGAGGCTCCTACGCATCGTCGCTGCCGGCGATGCGTTCCTTGAATACATGCAGCGAGTTGCGCCACCAATCCGCCGCCCGCTGCAGCGTAGCTTCCTCGGGAAACCCGTGCCTCGCAGCATGCCTCCGCGGAATCGTGTCCCAGGCGCGGTGCTCAATCGATATTCGTGTTTCCGCGCCGACTGGCTCGAAGCAAACCTCGACCTCGGTGGAGTGCTCCGCAGAGAAATTCGCCTGGCGCCAGGCGAACACCAGCCGTTTGCCCGGCTCCCAGACCGAAATGCGCCCGATCTCAAACGTAGAGCCGTCTTCGAACGTCGTGAGCAGGCGGCCTCCCTCGCCGGGCTCGAAGGCGAGCCGGCCATCGCCGGTGTCACTCACTCTGAAGAGGCCGCTCGGCTGCCACCACGAGGCGATTTCCTGGGTGAACACTTTGAACGCCCGCATCGGATCGGCAGAAACGCGCAGAGCGAGAAAAACCTTCGATGTCATTTCCGGCTCTTCTGCACGCGCGCTTTGAATGCCGCCAGCTGACGGCTCCACAGCGCCTCGGTTTCCTCCAGCCACAGTTTCAGGTCCGCCATGGGCTTCGGCTTCAAGCGATAAATCCGCACGCGCGAGTCGAATTCGTCCCGATCCTCCTCGACCAGTCCGCTCTCGCGCAGCTTCTTCAGATGCCGGCTCATCAGCGGAAATGCGATCTTCGCGGCCTCCGCTAACTCGCCTGCCCGCCGCGGTCGCTCACGCAGCAAATCCACCACGCGTCGGCGGCAAGGGTCACCCAGGGCAGCGAGCGTACGATCTAAGTCGTGCGCGCTCACTTCAACGGCTTGAACTTGAACCCCGTCGCTTGCTCCATCTGCGCCGCGGAGACCTGTTTGACCCCCTGCGAGAACGTCCAGTGATGGCCCTCGAGGTCGATTGCCATGTAGGTGCGGTCGCCGTAGAACTGGTCAGCGGGCTCCATCGCGATTTTCGCGCCGCCTTGACGCGCACGCTCGCAATGATCGTCAAGACCGCTGGTCAGCCGTACGTGCACGCGCTGCGTGTTGCTGCCGCCAACAGATTCCGGACTCTTGGCCCAAGTGGCGAACTCAGTGCCGACCATGATGACTCCGTCATCATGGGTCATCTCCGCATGCAGGATGTTGTCCTTGGAGTCGGTAAGCACTTCGCTTGGCTCGAAGCCGAAGGCCTTCTGCAGCCATTTCAGCGCAGCGCGATTGTCCTTATAGATAATCGAGGGAATGAATGCGGGTCGTCGAGGTGCCGTGGTGGCCATGAAAGCTCCATGCTTATCAATATGGTCAATATTTATCAAATTAGTACATCATGTGCAAGAGAGGCATCGTAAGTCGACGCGATATTCCACGGGGCAGCGTTGGGCAAATTTTCTTAATGCCGGGGTCGAGGGTTGCCGTTCTGACCTGCCGAAGTCTGCGGCCCTGGATGTCGTGGGATTGAAGGGACCTGGCGCGAACGTGCACGAGCGCGAGCACGGCGGAAGGTGAGCGGTCGCCTCGACTTGGCGGGAAGCCAAGCTTTCATGCCACCCATATTTGGCTTTTGATACAGTGGCTTAGGCCATTTCAAGCCGACTTAGTCTTTTTCTTGCCATATAAATACGTCATAAAAACAATAGATTGTATAATTTCATGCCAAATAGATTCCTATCGTGCCAAATCCGATCATTCCATGCCCAAGCAAGTTACTGAAAACGAGCTCCAGCGGATTGAAGACGTGCTTCTGCGGTTCCCCGCTGGCCTCTCGCTCGTCGAGCTGCGGAACGAGCTGAGCGGCTCGATCAGCCGCCGCACTCTCAGTCGGAGAATTTCGGACTTGCTCGTCGCGGGCCGCATTCATCGGCGCGGCGAGGGGAGAGCAACCCGGTATCTACACGGCGCGGCGCTTGCAAGACAAGAACGCCAGCACGTTCAGCGCGAAGGACGAACCAGTGGTGCCCTCCCTGCTGCCAGCGCCAGCGCGCCGGCCACGCGACCTGAAGCAGCCGGACAATTCGAGACGCCCGACGGTGTCGTGACGATCGACCTCTCGCCGGTCGCACGCGACATCCTCGAGTACGTCTCAAAGCCCGCCGCCGCCCGCACACCGCGAGGCTACGAACGCCGCGTGCTCGATGGGTACGTCCCAAATCAGACCGCATACATCCCCGACAAGCTCAAAGTTCATCTGCACAAGATCGGTAAGCCCATCGTGGCCGAGCGAGCAGCCGGCACGTTCGCGCGCGACATACTCAACCGCTTCCTGATCGATCTCTCATGGGCATCGAGTCGCCTGGAAGGCAATACCTATAGCCGGCTCGATACCGAGCGCCTCATTCAATTCGGCCAAGAGGCGGAGGGCAAGGACGCGAAAGAGACTCAAATGATCCTGAACCACAAGGCAGCCATCGAGCTGCTCGTCAAAGAGAGCTCAGGCGATATCGGGATCAACGCTTTCACGTTGTTCAATCTGCATTCGCTGCTTTCGGAAAACCTGATGGCGGACCCGGAAGCATCGGGGCGGCTGCGTCGCAGGCCAGTTGAAATAGGCGGCAGCGTGTATACCCCACCTGCAATTCCGCAGCTCATCGAGGAATGCTTCCGGCAGATCCTTGCGAAGGCGACCGCAATCGGGGATCCCTTTGAACGAGCCTTCTTCGTCATGGTGCACCTGCCGTACCTGCAGCCATTCGAGGACGTCAACAAGCGCGTCTCGCGCCTGGCCGCGAACATTCCCTTAATTCAAGCCGATCTCTGCCCGTTGTCCTTTGTCGACCTGCCCGAACGCGCCTACATCTCCGGGACATTAGGCGTGTACGAAATGACCCGCGTAGAACTGCTTCGGGACATGTTCGTGTGGGCCTATGAACGCTCGTGCCAGAAGTACGTTGTCATTCGAGACTCAGTTGCCGAGCCAGACCTCTTTCGCATGAGGTACCGCAATGCTCTGATTGATGTAGTCGGTGAAATCGTACGGGAACGGAAACGACCCACCGAGGATGAAGTTCGTGCGCTCGCCGAACGGCTCGTTGAACCGCATGACGTACCGAGATTCGTTGAATTGGTGACTCAGGACTTCCGGCGGATCAATGAGGGTAACATTGCTCGATACCGGATCCGGCTTACGGACTACTGGGCGTGGCTTAACGCGCTCAAGGCGAACGCTGAGCGCTGAAACCTTCATCGCGCACCGAGTACCGCGGCTCGAGATCACCCCAGAGCTTCGGCGGCTTGTGATCATTGCTCCGCTCGCGCAGCAGTTGATCGGCCACGTTGGAGAGCGCCTCGCGACGATCACCGCCGTTACGGCTTCAAGGAGTCCGCCCCAGAGCACGAGGTGACCACCGACCGTACCGACGTCCGCACGCGCATACCGCTGGTTGTGCCTCGTGGGACAACTCCGGCGTCGGCTCGACAGTTGCGGCGCATCGCGACCCAGAACTCGACATCCATAAGCTGCCCGGCAATTGTCGATTCGAGCCGTCTCCGTACGTCGTCAGGGAAGGATCGTGGAAGGACACTGGTATGCCTTCGCCCTATCGTTGGGTAATTGTCGGACTTGGCGGGCTGATGGGTTGCGTCGCCATCGGAGCGATGTTCTCGCTTGCCGTCCTTCTGGGGCCGATTTCGGCCGCCACCGGCTGGAGCCGCGCGGCCATCTCGAGCGCCATGACGCTGGACTTCCTCGTCATGGGGTTCGCAGGATTTGCCTGGGGCGCAGCGAGTGACCGCCTGGGCACCCGCGTCGTCGTGCTCACGGGGGCGATCATTCTCGGCGCCGGACTGTGGCTCGCGAGCCGCGCAACCTCCCCTCTAATGTTCCAGCTTGGGTTCGGCGTGTTCGTCGGCGTGGCGTGCGGCGCATTCATCGCGCCGATGATCGCCGCCGTGACGGCATGGTTCGACACCCAGCGAGCGCTCGCGGTGTCCCTTGTCTCAGCAGGCATGGGTATGGCACCCATGACGATGTCGCCGTTTGCAGCCTGGCTCGTCTCACACTACGACTGGCGCACAGCCTTGGCTGTCCTCGGGTGTCTCGCCTGGGTGTTTCTGATTCCCGCGGCGCTGCTGGTGCGGCAGCCGCCCAGGACAGATCACGCCACTGCTGCGGCAGCCATGGACGCCGGAAGACCCGTGCCGCGCGTGAAGGCTGCGCTCCTTTCCGTCCCGTTCATTGTTCTGGGAATGACGTTCTTTCTCTGCTGTGCGGCTCATTCCGGTCCGCTCTTCCATTTCGTGAGCTATGCGATCACCTGTGGTGTGCCGATGATGGCGGCGGTGAGTATCTACAGCGTCGAAGGGCTCGCGGGACTCGGTGGCCGACTGCTCCTCGGAGTTGCTGCGGACAGGCTGGGCGTGAAGCCGGTGTTGATCGGTGGTCTGTTTGTCCAGTCGCTCGCAATTCAGGGCTATATGCTCGCGAGCCGACAGAGCGAGTTCTACCTGCTCGGCATCGTGTTCGGAACCGCGTACAGCGGAGTCATGCCGCTCTACGCCGTGCTCGCCCGCGAATACTTCGACCAGCGCATCATGGGGACGGTGTTCGGTGCCGCCATCATGCTTTCCAGCGTGGGCATGGCCCTTGGGCCCGTGGCGGGTGGTTGGATTTTCGACACCTATCACGACTATCGCTGGCTATATCTGAGCTCCACGGCCATCGCGCTCGCAGCCACCGCGGTTGCATTCACATTTCCGCCTTTGCCGCGCGCCCAGCCCAAGGCAGTGGCCACTTGACGTGTCACCCATCATCATCGCCGCCGTCCGACATCGCATTCCGTGCGGCCTGGAACTCGGCCGGTCGTTGAACAACTGCCCAAGAAGACTTCCCCGGGCTGCACAAGCGCGCGTGAATTTCGCGTGATTCTCCTGTGCCCAACCGCTCATAATGCCGGGGTCGAGGGTTCGAGTCCCTCCCTTTCCACCAATAGAATCAGTGTGATACCGACGGACGCCAAATCTGCCTGGTCGCCGTAAGCGCATGGTAAGCGCAGAAAGTCGACCCCCTGCCGATTTTGATCGGGAAATCCAGGCGTTTTCGACTGTGCTTATAAGCGCAAACCAAAATGCTCCTGAGGTCTTGAGGCCATCTTAGTAATTGAGTAACAGCCAGCTGCCGAAACCCCTTCCCACCTCAAGCGTATGCTGAGTCCAAGAACTGGCTTTTCGTTAAGTTTTGCGACGGCTTCCCGTCGCTGATCGGGCGCAAGGTGTGCATAGCGCAGGGACATGCCGACGGAGCTGTGACCCAGAAGGTCGCGCACCGTGTTCAGAGGAACGCCGTGCTGCACCAAGCGTGAAGCAAAGTGATGGCGCAGGTCGTGCCAGCGGAAGTTGGTGGTCCTGGCTCGCTTGAGGACCTTTTCCCATGCCGCTTGAAGGCGATAGGTACCGACAGATAGCGCAAGCCAGATCCGGTTCACACGTAGCCTTGCGCCTTTCCCTGTGCAAAAGTCGATTGCAGCAACGGCATACACCAGCAATCCCGGGAGAAGAAGGCGACTCTGTCACTATCGAAAAGTCAGGTTATCGATAGTGATCATCGAAATTGCCAAACTGACCGCATTTAGCGTGCGCAGACGACCCGTGCCGGCTCGCTGCTCTTACGCTTGCCTCCCTTACGGTAGATATTCCTTAGGCAGCGGCGCAGTGGCCGACTCGGCCTGCACCATGATGCCCGTCACTCGCCAGCCGCCGGCTTCTTTGATCGCTTGAATGCTGTTGATGCCGCGCGCAACTGGCTTGCCGTCGCTGTGCAGCGCGTAGCTGCTCCATAAGTGCGCGATCTGGCCGTAGCGCTCAATGTGAAATTTCAGCTGCTTTTCTTCCAGCAGGGCGTGGCCACGGGCTT
>Ga0209350_1000193_pt1 | contig 39807 bp, 30 predicted proteins | sample GraSoi013_2_20cm_2_FD_185822 | JGI IMG/M metagenome (GOLD analysis project Ga0209350, IMG submission 185822) | Grasslands soil microbial communities from the Angelo Coastal Reserve, California, USA - Sample 09_27_2013_2_20cm (SPAdes) (version 2) | ecosystem: Environmental > Terrestrial > Soil >...
GGGTGCCGTGCCCGTGGCCGTGACCGTGAAGGTCGCCGTCTGACCGGCGGTCACCATCTGACTCGCCGGCTGGGTGGTGATTGCGGGCGCGACCGGATTGACCTGCGCGGATGGTGAGGCGTCGCTTCCTCCGCAGCCGCTGAGTGTCAATCCGAGCAACAGCAATGTCAGCAACGTACCGGGCGCCCCGACGTGGCCGGATCTCACCCATGCGTTCAGCGGTTTCACGGAACTGCTCCCCTTGAAAAGCAAAGCGAGGCGCCGGCGGCACCCTCGGCGGCGGAGTTAACTACGCGTATACATTGCCGACAACGTGTCGTCCATGGCAGACGCGGGGTGGAAAAACCCGTCGCCAGTCGCCGACGTTCCGAGCGAAAAGCATCGCATCGCCGGTCGGTCCATACATCCTCCCATGTAGACTGCTGTGCACCGATGATTCGGGGCGCAGTTGTCTGAGCATGGTGCCGACGCAAAGCCGGAATGAGCGGGCAGTGGTCGATCACCGTGGCGGGTATCGAAATGCCGTCCAACGATCCTGCTTCTTTGATGATCGGTGGTGTTGGTGACGTTGAGCCGCCGATTCTTCAGGGCGGATAACCACAATTCGCTGTCGCAGATCCTTGCCCACGGGCGATGGGTGGCCGCGGGGATCGCTTTTCTTGCCGGGCTGACGTTTAGCTTCAACCCGGTGGCTCTGGTTGCGCTGCCGGTCTCGCTGGCTTACGTCACGCGGGCGCGGGAACCGCGGCAAGCCTTTCAGTACGGCACGATGTTCTTGGTCGGCATGCTCCCCACGCATGGGGCGCATATCCGTATGGGCGTTTCAGATTCCGATCGCCGCCTTCACGCCCGCACCGAAGAGTGGAAGATCCCTCAGGCGTTTGCCGGTTGCGTCCGCAATAGCGTTGGCGACCGCCGCCGCGGCCGGGCCCTGGCCGGCTTCGCCGCAACCCAGAAACGGCTCGCCCGCTCGGTCCACGATGTGGACCTCGACGCTGTCCGGAACCGCATCGAAGCGCAGGATCGGATACTTCGACCAGTCCACCGACGCGATGCGCGTGTCGTCGAAGCCGACCTTCTCATAGAGGGTCCAGCTCAGCGACTGCAGGATTGCGCCTTCGATCTGGTTGCGGACACCGTCGGGGTTGACGACCTGTCCGGTATCCACGGCGGCCACGACGCGCTCGATTCTGACGCGCCCGGCTTCGTACTGGACGGCGACCTGCATGGCAACGGCGCAATACGCCGCGAGATTCTTGTAGCGGGCGAAGGCAAAGCCGCACCCGGTTCCCGGCCCTTTGCGGCCGCTGCCGCCGTGGCGCCGGCCCGCCCATCCGAACCGCTCCGCCGTCGTGGTGATGACATCGCGTGCGCGGGGGTCCTGGAGATGCCGGAGCCGGAACTCCACCGGGTCGGCCCCGGCGCCCAGCGCAAGCTCATCCATGAAGCTCTCGATGGCGAACACATTCATGTGCGCACCGAGTGAGCGCAGCGCCGATACGCGCACCGGCATCGTCGGAAGAAAGTGATGCACGACCTTCGCTTGCGGCAGGCTGTAGAGCGGAATGGCATTCCGGTCACCGCCGCCTTCCGGTTGCGGCAGTACCCGGGGCGGTGGAATGGGGAAGGCGCGCTCGACGTGTTGGCCGGCCAGCGTCGACCCGGCAGGTCCAGGCCGCGTCGCGTGCGTGTTGGACCACACGCCGTAGTCCCAGTCGCGGATCTGTCCGGAAGGATCCAGCGAGGCGCGTACTCTGGCTGCCATCGCCGGGCCGAAGGGTTCCCACGCAAATTCCTGTTCACGCATCCATTGCATACGGATCGGCCGGCCGGGCAATCGGCTGGCGACGAGCGCAGCATCCGCAGCTGCGTCGTCGGCACCGTTGTGCCCGTAGCAACCGGAGCCTTCCACGTGAATGCAATGCACCTTCTCCGGTGCAAGACCCAACAGCTCGGCAATCGCCTGCCGGTCGGGGTAGACGCCCTGAGTGTGGCTCCAGACCGTCACGGAACCTTTGTCCGCCAGTGCCACGGCGCACGAGGGGCCGATGGACGCGTGTGCAAGGTACGGGCGCGAATAGGTCGCTGCCAACGAGGTGGCCGGCGCCGTGACGCCGGCTCGTTTCTCGAAGATCGTGAAATCCTCAGCAGGAAGCTTCAGGAGCGCGGCGGAGAGCTCCGACTGCTTCGGCAGCGTCGGTCTCTCCTGCCAGCGCGCCGCGGCAGCCAGCGAGCGCATCGCCTGGATCGCCTGGAACTCACGCTCGGCCACGACCGCCAGAAAATTCCCATCGCGGACGATCGTGACGATGCCCGGCATGCGTTCGACGGATGTCATGTCCACGGTCGTGAGCTGCGCTCGATAGCTTGGTGGGCGCACGACACGCGCATGCAACATGCCCGGCAGTCGCATGTCCTGCACATACGCGGCTCCGCCCGTTACCTTGGCAGGAATATCGATCCGCGGGATCGCTCGATCCATCACCGTGAAGCGAGCAGGATCCTTCAGGGGCGTCACCGGCCGTGCCTGAACGTGGAGAAGGTTCGATGCCACGATTTCGCCGTAGGTGAGGCGTGCTCCATTCGGGCCCAATACGGTCGCGTTTGCGGCTTTGAGCCGATCGGGCGGCGTGCGCAGCTTGCGGGCCGCCTCGAGTATCAGGATCTCGCGAGCCTGTGCCGCGGCATGGCGCAGCGCAGTGCCGCTGTCCTGAAGAGAATGGCTTCCGGCCGTGTAACCCTCGTTGGGCGTCCGTTCGGTGTCGGCCGTGACGAGCTTGAGCCGGTCGAGCGGGACTTCGAGCTCCTCCGACACGACCTGCGCCAGCGCGGTCTTGACGCCTTGGCCGAGTTCCGCCTTGCCGGTGAAAGCGGTGACGGTTCCGTCGGCGTCGATACGAATCCAGGCATCGAGAAACGGCGCGCGGCCGAGGCTCCCGGGCAACCTGGCAGCGGCGCCGACGGGCTCCAGTCCTCCCGCTTGCCGTGCAGACGCGACCGGCGGGAGGGCAAAGCTGACGATCAGTGCGCCCGTGCCCCGCAGCACGGCGCGGCGCGAAACGCTGACGTCGTCCTTCCGGGCGGCGAGTCGCTTCGAGGCGGCTGTCACGGGTTCACCGCGCTCCCCGACCCGCCCCTCTGCATGAGTCCGGCCGCCCGGCGAACGGCACGCAGAATTCGCACGTGCGTCCCGCACCGGCACAGATGGGATTGCAGCTGGGTGCGAATCTCGGCGTCCGAGGCGTGGGCATTCTTCTGCAGCAACGCCTGTGCACGCATGATCATGCCCGGTATGCAATAGCCGCACTGCGCGGCCTGCTCGTCCATGAAGGCACGCTGCAACGGCCCGGGATGCTCGATCGTTCCGAGGCCCTCGAGTGTCGTGATCTCCTTGCCTCCGAGAACCTGGATCGGGACGATGCAGGAAAACACCGCCTGGCCATCGACGATCACGGTGCAGGCGCCGCATTGGCCGAGCCCGCAGCCGTACTTGGCAGCATTGAGCTGGAGATTCTCCCGCAGCACATACAGCAGCGGCGTCTGCGGGTCGGCGTCGATCGCACGAATCCGGCCATTGACCTTGAGATCCATCAGCGGCAGTTCCCCAGGCTCGCGACCAAGCCCGCCGCCAAGCGCTCGTGGCGCTCAGACACGCCGGCATTCGGCAGCGAGCCGCAGTTGCGTCAACTCATGGTAGCGCCGCTACTTCGGCGCTACGCCGGCTGCCGACACTCGCAGACCAGAAGAGTGCCGCCGTTCTCTCCGCATCCGATCGACAGGTGAGCGTCAATCATTGCGGCCCGGTAGCGCATGATTTTGAGGCCGAGGCCGGCAGACTCTGCCGCGTGCGGCGATAGTCCGACGCCGTCGTCCGAGATCTCGAGCCGTACGGTGTCGGGCTGAACATCGAGAGTGACATTGATGGACTGCGCCCCTGCGTGTTTGAGCGCATTCGTCAGACCCTCCTGAGCAATGCGGAACACATGGTCCGTGGACGGCCACTGCAGGCGGATCGGCGCATCCTCGATCGCGTTAAATCGCACGGCGGGGCCGCTGGGGTCGTACTGGCGGTCCACCATGTCGTGCAGCGCCTGGACCAGCCCGCCATGCGCCTCGCTCAACGGCGCGAGGCCTTGGGCAATAGCGTGACAAGTACTGATGGTCCGGCTGGCGAGCACCGAGAGCCGGTCGAGCTCATCTGCGTTCGGCTGGTGGCCTTTTCGCGCGGACGCGGCCAGACCCCGGGCGAGCAGCGCAACCTCCATGAGCTCCTGACCCAGGCCATCGTGAATCTCCTTGCCGAGTCGTTGCTGCTCCTGGTAGGTCGCCTCGCCGACCGCCCACTCGAGGCGCTTTTGCTCCGTGATGTCCTGTGCAACGCCAAGGACGCGGTCAACCTCTGCTCCCGGCCCGGTGCGAACGCCGCGGGCAACGACCCGTAGCCAACGTTGCACACCGTCGGTGCTCCACAGCGGCACATCGATGTTGAGATCGGACCCCTGGGCAATGGTGGACGCACCCGCAAGAATACGTGCGCGCGTCGCCTCGTCGTAGAAGCTCGTGGCGCCCAATTCAATAAAGCGATCGAGATTACAGCCGTACACGCGCTCAAAGCCGCTGCTCACCCAGGTCGGCTGCGGGTGCCCATCCCTTACCACTCCCTCGAACACGAAGCCCGGTACGAGATTGGCGATGGTCCGATAGCGGAACTCGCTGTCGACGAGCTGACTCTCCGCGTGCTTCCGAGCGGTGATGTCCTGGATCTGCCCAACGAAATACATCGGCTGACCTGCGTCGTCGCGCACCAGCGAGACGGATAGAAGGATCCAGACGATGTGCCCGTCCTTGTGAAAATATCGTTTCTCCATGTCGTAGTGAGATCGCGATCCGTCGAGCAGCTGTCGCATGTACTCCATGTCCGCATGGAGATCATCCGGGTGGGTGATGGCCTGAAACGTCGTCGCCAACAACTCCTCGGCCGTATAACCCACGATTCCACACAACGCGCGGTTAACTCGCATCCACCGGCCGTCCGGAGCTACCAGCGCCATGCCGATGGCTGCGAACTCGAACGCGGCACGGAACCGCTGCTCGCTCTCGCGCAAGGCTGTTTCCATCCGCTTGCGGGCATCAATATCGAGAGAGATGCCCATCACCCTGCGCGGCGCTCCGTCAGGAGCACGCTCGACCACGCGGCCGCGATCGAGTAGCCATTTGTACTCACCGGTGGCAGCCCGGATACGAAACTCGGACTGGAAGAAGCCGGTGGCGTCAGCCGCGTCCCCCGAAAATACGTGACTGAGCCGGCCAACGTCGTCGGGATGGATATTGCTCCGCCACGTCTCTACGCGCCGCAGGGCCCCCGCTTCCGTTACGTCGTGGCCCAGGACCTGGTGCCAGTATAGGTTGCCGATGACGGTGTCGCCGTCGACGTCATATTCCCAAACCGGCAGTCGGGCGGCATCTACAGCAAGTTCGTAGCGGTCCTCCGCCCTGCGCAGAGCTGCTTCCATGTTCTTTTGTTCGTCGATTACGAAGCACACGCCGACGAAACGTTGTGCCAGGCCGCTGCCATCGCGCACAGTCACCTTGCCGCGCTCGTGCAACCAGCGCCAGCGTCCGCTCCGGGTCAGGATCCGATAGTCAACGACATAGTGCTCGATGACACCCCGCACGGCGTCGTCGCTCGTTCTGGTGTAGCGCTCGACATCCTCAGGATGAATCCTCTCGCGCCAGCGTCGGTCCTGATCAGGGCCGTCACACGGGTCGATGTCGAAACGCTCGCACCACTTGTCGAACCGGCTGTAGTCACCGTCGATGCCGCTTGTCCAAAGGCCGATATCCGTGCCCCAAATAGCCGCTTCGAGCCGCGCATCGGTGGTGCGAAGTTTCTCGGCGTCGCGATGTCGCTGCATCACGAATGCCGCCAGGGAGGACGCGAACTGAATGAGATCAGTCTCGTGCCTCGACGGCGCTCGTCGCTCGCGGTAATAGAGGGCCAGCGTGCCGAGCAAAGCGCCGGCATCGTCGACAATCGGCACCGACCAGCAGGCCCTGAGGCCGTACGACAAGGCGATCGGCGCATATTTGGTCCAGAGGTCGGACTGTTCAACGTCTTCGACGACGACCATCTCACGACGCGCGGCGGCGGTGCCACAGCTTCCCTCCCCGATGCCAATCGGCACGGGATCTATCGCGTGGGTGTACGCATCTGGCAGGCTCGGAGCTGCCCCGGGTCGCAGCAGCCGCCCCGTCGGGTCGACGAGCAGTACCGTGCAATGAAGGCCCTCCGTCCAGGTCTCGACATAGGATGCGAGTGCGCCTAGCAGCACATTGAGGGGCGCGGCAGAGCTGAGCAGCGCGAGCAATCGGACCTGCGCCGTCAGAGGATCCCGATGCGAGGCCGATCTCGGTGCGCGGCTCACGATCGAATCGACAGTGGCGGCCCAGTTCGTGTTCTCGGCCGTGCGAGGCATGCGGCTCCTGTTGGTCGACAGCCGTGCCCGCGTCGACGTCGGCGGTATATACGCCGCCGATTCGCCCAACGCAAGACGTCGCTACGGCACTACGATCAGGCAGCGGCGGGGTATCCGCGCGCCTGGTGTTGTTCCGGGGGACTGATCGCACATGCGCCTTTTCAACGCTCCGCTAGAATCGCACCATTTCGGACTGAGCTTGAGGCGGACGCGAACGCTCGTCTCGGGTAAAACCCTCCCGTGGCATGGGCGCGCGTGCACAGAACGTTCGGACAGACCCGACTCGTCGCTGAAGGCGATCAATAGTCCTTGCCGCGCAGCGCCTTGTTTCGGGAAGGCCACCGCGTCTGCTTCCATTGCATCACTTCCGCGGGATTCTGTTGCCGGTCCCGGCTCGTCGGGCGCTGCACGCTCCAGCCCATCCGCTGCAGGGTCCGCCACACGGAACTTACCGCCAGGCGCACGCCAAACTCCCGCCGGATCAACGCCCCAATCCGCTGCAGCTTCCACCTCTCCGTGGTATACCCGGCCGCCTGCGACCCTGCCTTGAGGAGTTTCGCCAGCTGCTCGAGTTGCCGGTCCGTGAGAATCGACGGCCGGCCAATCCGCCCCGCACGTCGTAAACCCCGCAAACCGTCCTGCTCGAGCAGTCGGCCCCAGCGCATCACCGACTGTCGCGACGCCGCGACCCAGCGAGCAACTTCGGCCGGCCGTACACCCCGCCGCAGCAGCTCCCCCGCCAGCCGTCGGCGCTGCTCCAGCTCCTTCAGCGTCTCCAGGTCTCGTTTGGTACCCATGCTCTCGTCGTATCTCACCACCGGGCATCCTTGACCCGCAAGCGTCGTCAAAATGTCACTCATTTATGCAATCGTCACCCATTTACCGAAGTGTCATTCATTTACGGAAGTCCAAATCAAAACGCAAGCTTGAGCCCCGTTGTCCAAAGTTGCGTGGGGTGTCACAAACAGTCTCTTAGAAAACCACAACAATCCAGCCATTGTCGCATTCGACTTCGGCCGCTGCGGCGTAACACGACGCGACTGCCCTTCGGGGGCAGCGCGCGGTTAATGAAATTGGGTCGCCTCTCAAATCAAGCTCAGGAATCAGCATCATGCGCAATTCGATCGTACTCAAGGGTTTCCTGGCCGCGACGGCGGCGGCGGTGCCGCTGCTGTGTAACGCCGAGTCGAACGTTCAGACCGGCGCCAATACGGCCGCACCCGGCGCGACCGCTCATGTGGACTTCCAGATCACGATTCCGAAGATACTGTATCTTCGCGTCGGTACCGGATCGTCCTACACCACTGGGGTCCTGACCTCGGTCGGCACGGTCGATCTGATTCAGTTCGCGCCCGCTGCGGCCGTGGTGGGTAACGGCACCGCGGTCGCGGGCACGGGTGGCGATCAGACCAACGGCGTGGAGACGGCAGCGGTCGTCAGCAACAGCGGCAACGTGACGCTGAACGCCACCGCAACCGGGGCGCTCGGCGACGGCGCCGGCGATTCCATCGCCTACACTCAGATCAGCACGACCGCGACGACACTGACCTCGGCGACTGCCCTGCCGGCACCCACGCTGGCCAACGGCGCCAGCGCAAACGTGGTGATCACCGCGCCCCCGACCAAGGTGATCAACCAGGATGCGAAGTGGACCTACGCGTACGCCAACACGACAACGCCGCCGGCCGGAACCTACGGTGGCGTGAACGTGAATAACGGCCGCGTGGTCTACACCGCGACGATGCCGTAACGCTCGTCAGACCCCAGGACTCGGTGCTTCATGTCCCCCCTGCGGCGCGACACATACCAGCGCCTTGGGGGGGCGGTTTTGCATAACGCAGGCCGCCTGGCCAGGCGCGTTCTGTGCCTTGCGCTGCTCGCCCCAGTTTCGCACACGGTTTGCGCCTTCACGGTAACGATCGCCCCTGCGGCGCCCAAGACCGTTTATCTGCAGGTGGGAGTCGGTGGCTTCACCGGCAACTACAATGCCGGCGGCACCCCGGGCAATAACGCGACCGTCAACAAGGAGTCCGTCGCCGTGGCCGCCGCCGCAGTCGGCAACGGCACCGCGCAGGCCATGACCACGGACAGCACCGTGGGCGCGAGTTCCTACGACGGCTTTGCATTCTGTAACGTCCCCGCGCAGCTGTACATCGGCGGTTTCTACCGGACCACGACCGCCGGCGGAGGCTCCGTCAATGTGACCGCGACCGTGCCCGCAGCGCTCGTCGACGCCGGCGGCGACACCCTCTCGTTCGCGCGAATTTCCTGGACGACCGGCGGCAACGGTCCGACCGGCAGCACAGCGACTCAACCCTTCCCCGCCGGAACCTTCACCGCAGGCGCGGTGCAGACCGTGGGGGCCATTGCCCAGAACCAGTGGGCCGAAAGCTGCTGGACCTTCTCCTACGGCAACACCACGATTCCGGCCGCGGGCACTTATACCGGCCGCGTGCTCTACACGTTGACCGCACCGTGACCGCGTTGCTGCCCGAGCTATGCGTCCCCTCCCGCGGCTGCTGCTGTTGACGGTTCTGGTCGTCGCCGTCCCGGCTGACGCCAAGACCACGGTCATCGACGACTCCGGCACGCTGCCCTACGACGCGCCGCTCGTGCTGCACTGGCAACAGCTGTCGCCGCGCCGGCCCGTCAACAACCGCATGACCGGCACGCTGACTGTGCGCGTGAAACTGAACGTCGCGCCCTGGCTGCGGCGCCCCGGGCGCATCTACCTGGCGCTGCCGGCGCAGCAGCCTGGTGCGATGAACGCCTCCTGGTCCACACAGGGCCGGCTGCTTGCGGGACGCTTGAGCTCCGGTACTCGGGCGCTCGTGTACTCGGGATTGATCACCACGCCGTTCATCGAGGACGTCCTGCAACTCACCCTGGAGGTGGATGGCACCCGGATGCGGCAGCTGTATCACGTGAACTTCAGATTCGAGATGGACGAGGAGTGATCGTGCGACGCATGGCACTGGGGGTGAGTTTGCTGCTGGCCGCGTGGCATGCGGCGGTCGCTTCGGCCGCCGGGTTTGCCGCGCTGGTGTCGCCGCCGCGATTCGAGCTGACGAGCCGGGCGGGTACCACGGTCCGCCAGGTATTCGAGCTCACGAATCGTTCCGCCGCGCCCGCCAAGTTCCAGGTACACACGGCGGACTTCATGCTGGGTGCGGACTACAGCGTCGCGTTCCAGGATGAGCTCCAACCGGACAGCTGCCGGCCCTGGGTCGCGATCGAGAGGCCCGAGGTCGCCTTGCCGGGCGGCGGCACCATCCGCTACCGCTTCGAAGTGCAGGTGCCGAAGGATGCGTCGGCGGGGGAGTGCCGGTTCGGCATCCTGGTCGAGGGCGAGGAGCCGGCCGTGGCCCAGAGCGGCGCACTGCGGCTTCCGGTCGTGGGACGCATCGGCATCATCGTGTATGTGATTGTTGGCGACGCTAAGCCACAAATCGAAGTGTTCGGGCCGCAGCTGGTCACGCTCAACGGCCAGAAGGTGCCGGCCCTGCGTGTGCACAACGCCGGCAATGCACACGCGCGCATGAGCGGGTTTCTCTCCGGCACGGATGCGAAGGGCATCAAGTACGACTTCAACCCCTCCGACTTGCCGATTCTTCCCGGCGACGTCCGCGAAGTCTTCCTGACACCGTCCACCGATGGCAACGACCACCCGACGCTCACCTTCCCCGTCACGGTGCAGGGAGCACTCGAATGGGGAAATCAGCGCACCGAGCTCAACGAGCGCTTTGAATGATCCCCGGGGCGGGCCGCGCCTGGCGCCTGGTGGCGTGGCTGTGGGGCCCGTGGCTGATCGCGGCGCTGAGCGCACCGTCACACGCACAGAGCGCCCCGCAGGCGCCACCGACCCCGGCGCCCACCTACCAGGATCGCTACATTGCCGGCGGCACCTTGAGTCCCGACCTTTCCACCGAGGGCTACGGCACGAGCGAGACCGATGGCCTTGCGCGCTCGATACGCATCGATGGTGTCGTCAGCGTCCTTGACCAGCAAGGTCCGGACCCTCCCCCCCGCACGCACGAGAACGGTGCGATCGTGGACACGCAATGGGACACCGCGTCCTACGGCGCCTGGTCGGCCGACGCGGCGGCACGCACCGGCGGTTCCAGCCGCCCCGGGGTCAGCCACGACTACCGAACCGCCTCGTTCTCGCTGCACGAGCGCGGCATGCCCTTCGACGATGGCTGGCAGGCCGACGACGCACTCGGCGATATCAATGCGCCGCTCATCAACCTCGCGCGCGTGCAACCGCGCTTTCTGCTGGCGCAGGGGCCGATGGAGGGCGTCGAGACCGAATGGCGGGGCCCGTCGGCGCTGCAGTTGGTGGGCGGCGCCGGCAAGCCGGGCATCTACGACGGCATCAAGGTCCCGACCTTTCAGACCCTGGGCGGATCCACGGCCACGCTGGGTGCGCAGTGGGCGCCGGCGTCACAATGGGCGCTGGGCGGAGAATTGGCAGCCGCCCGCGATGTCTCGCTGTACTACCAGCCGCTGGGCACCTTCGCCACGATGGCTACCGAGCGCATCTCTTCCACCACCGGCTTGCTCACGGCCGCGTGGCAGGATGGCGGCTCGCGCGCACAGATCAATGTCATTGACGGCACCGTGGATGGCAACGGCAACTCGCTCGGTGTGTGGGTGGATGCCTCGCACGCCCAGGGCGCAATGACGCAGACTTTCGGCGCGTTCCGTATCGACCCCAATCTCGCCTGGGGTAATCAGCTGATTACCAGCGACGCCCAGGGCGGATACTACCGCGTGGACTACCAGAGCCGGCGCTGGCTGGCGGACTTCGGAGTGGACCAAGTCAGCTCGGTGTCGGGAACGGGCTCCAGCACGACTTTCGTCAACGGCGATGCGCGCTACCAGCTGTCCCGCGACTCAGGGCTAGGCGGCGTGCTCAACGTCCGCCGCAGCGCCAGCGCCAGTGCCTGGTCGGTGGAAGCGTACCTCGACAACGCCAACTCCTACGGGATCGGCCGCGGACAACTCGACTACGCGACCGATCCGCAAGCCCGGGACGCCACTATCACGCTGCAGCAGACATGGAACATGCGTGCCGGCACTCGCCTGAGCACCACGGCCGCCGTCGACCATATCCGCAGCGCGGCGATCACGAACATCGAGCAGGACAGCACCGTCGTGCGCCTGGCAGTTTACGGGGGCGGAGACCTCACCGCGCGCCTCGCCCTGGATGGCGGCGTCCAATGGGCAACCGCCGTGCAGGGTCAGGCGGCGCCTTCCCGGTCCGCAGATGTTTCACTCACCTGGCGGGTGGCCCGCGCGTGGTCGGTGCTCGCGAGCTACTACGAGAACCGGGTCGGCTCGTGGACGCCACTGGTCGTGACCTCGCCGCTGGCGCCGCCGACTGCAGCCGTAATTGCGGCGGCCGGTGAGCGTGGGGTGTTTCTGACCGTGCGCTACCAGGAGGCGCGCGGCGCGCACTTCGTGCCGCTGGGTGGTATGCCAGGCTCGGGATCGGGCCGCCTGAGCGGTGTCGTGTACCTGGACACGAACGAGAATGGCCGCTACGACGCCGGTGAATCCGGCGCTGCGAACGTGACGGTAATCCTCGACGGGCGTTTCTCGGTGCGCAGCGACTCCAATGGGCGCTTTGACTTCCCGGCGGTTGCGGCCGGACACCACGTGCTCAGCGTGCAGGCGGACAATCTGCCACTACCGTGGACGCTCGCCAACTCCGGCCGCACCGAGGTCGATGTGGCCACGCGCGCCCGCACCGAAGTCAACATCGGTGCGCTGCGACTGAAATGATTGTGCGGCCGCGTCGATACCACCCGCCCTTCGGCAAAGTTGTTGAACGCAACCTAGTGGCCTGTAACAACCATATTTAGACTATAATGGTGTCCATGACGGACACTATTACCTTGACGAAAGCGGAACGAATGGAGCTGGAGCGCCGAGTAGCGAGTCGGACGGGGCGCGCGGAGGACGCGCGGCGTGCCCGAGCGATTTTGCTGCTCGCGGAAGGCCATACCTGGGATGAGGCGTGCGATCGGGTGCCGTGCAGTCGGGGCTTCCTCGCGAGCTGGTGGAAGCGATTCGAGGAGGAGCGGATTGCGGGACTCTATAGTCGACACATCGGCCAGGTGGCCAGCATTCTCACGCCGCAACTTGAGGCGCGGATCCTGGACATCACACGCCGGCCGCCGCCGGACGGAGCCACGCACTGGAGCACGCGCAAGCTGGGCGAGCGTCTCGGGGTGAGCCACATGATGGTGGCACGGGTGTGGCGCAAGCACGGCCTGAAGCCCCAGCGGATCGAGCGCTACATGGCCTCGAACGATCCGGATTTTCAGAAGAAGGCGGCGGACATCATCGGTCTGTATCTGAACCCGCCGGCGCATGCTGCGATCTTCTGCGTGGATGAAAAGACGCATATTCAAGCTCTTGATCGCAAAGACCCGGTGCTGCCGCTCTCGCCGGGCCGGCTCGAACGTCACGGGTTTGAGTATTTCCGCCACGGCACGTTGTCCTTGTACGCCGCGTTCAACACCAAGACCGGGGAGGTGCTGGGGAAGACCGCAGCGCGACACACCTCGGCCGAGTTTGTCGCGTTCCTCGCGGACATCGTCGTCAACCAGCCGCGAGGCAAAGAGATCCACGTCATCGCGGACAACCTCTCGACCCACAAGACCGAGCAGGTTGCGATGTTCCTCGCGGCGCATCCGAGCGTTCACTTGCACTTCACCCCGACCTATTCCTCTTGGCTCAACCAGGTCGAGTTGTGGTTCGGAAAGATCGAACGCGATGTCATCGCTCGTGGCGTGTTCACCTCGGTCACCGATCTGAGGAGGAAGCTCATGCGTTACATCCGTCAGTACAACAAAGCCCCGCGAACCGTGAAGTGGAAATACGCCGACCCGAGTCGGCACATCAGTACAGAATCACTTGTTACAGGCCACTAGGGACCTCGGCTTGCACCCGCTGCTCCTAAAGAGCGCCACGCCTCAAATACCGCATCCACGGAGAGCTGATCGACGCGCGTGGAGAGCGGCGGGCCGCCGATGCCGACCACCGCTGAGCCGCACGGGCTGCGCGGCAGGTAGTACCTCGGCGACTGGGCGCCGTAGAGCACCGCGAGCGGCAGGCTCAAAGCGGCGGCCGCATGTGCCGGACCGGTGTCGACCGAGATCATGCTGTGCGCCGACTCGCACAGCGCAAAGAGCTGACGCAGTCCGGTGCTGGCAACGACCACGTTCGCGAGTCGTGCGGCGGCGCGGATCTCCTCGAGCATCGGCACCTCTTCGGGGGAGCCGCACAGCACCAGCAGAGCTTCGCTGCGGCAAGCGTGGATTCTATGCAACAGTTCCGCCCAGCGCTCGAGCGGCCACCATTTGTCGTCCGTGTTCAGCCGGCGCCAGCGTGCGCGCCGCGGCCCCATGCTGCGATGATTGCCCGGCTGCAGCAGGATGAGCTCACGCCCGTACCAGCCCTGGGCCTGCAGCCAGGCATCACGCTCGGCGCGCTCGGCCGCGAGCACATGCAGGCGCGGGCCGTCGAGCGCCGCCGCCGCGGGCAGAGGGTAGTCTGTCGCACGCAGCGCCGGCGGCGTGACCGCCCCCAGGTTGACGAGGCCATCGATCCGCGGTTGCGCAGCGGTATCGCTGCCGATAAAGACGCAGCGGCGCCCGTCCACACCACTCAATCGCAGCATCCGCCGGATTCTGGGCAGCTGGCGGTAGTGACGCTCGCAGACATAGATCGGACCGGGCGCGCTGTCACGCAACGCGCGGCGCACGCTTGACCAGGGACGGTCGAGCGGGAAGGGCAGATGGCGATGAAAAGACCAGACCCCGGCGACATCCGGGTTGCCCTGGTAAATCGCCGACGTCCAGGATCCGGTGCCGATCACCTGGCACGGCAGGCGGTAGCGCTTGTGCAGCAGGCTCAGCAGCGCGGTCAGCATGATCATGTCGCCGACCCGGCAGAAAAAGAAGACCGTGGGTCTCAGGGGTGTAGGGACTTTCAATGAGGGTCACATGTCGTTCGCGGGCATCAGCTTATTTTTGTACTTATAATAGCTACTCTGTGCAATGAGCAATCGCCCAACACCGTCGAACGGAGCCCATGGCGCGCCGAGCGCCAAACAGTCAGCCTAGCTCGCCACTTGACGCGTCCACGGCAGGCTCCAGGTCCAACTTGATAAACCCGTGGCCGTGGCGAGTGTAGCCGTTTTTTCACGAAGTCTCTCGGCGGGCAAGCAACGCCGCTGCATCGGACGAACCTGACGCCACTCATGACGACACGACGAGGATTGCTGCTACTTGCACTGCTGGCCGCACTGCAGCCTCACGCGTACGCACGGGGCGTAACCCCCTATCTGCCGCTCAATCTGGACCCCGAGGTTGAACGCGAGGTGGAGCGCGTCCTCATTCTGGGTGGCAAGCCTGTCATGACCCGACCTATCCCGGCGGCGGTGGTACTGGATGCATTGCCGAAAGCCTGTGAGGTCGATGCGGTTCTGTGCGGTCGCGTCCGCAGAGCTCTCAAGCAATACATGCAGGACACGGCGGTTGAGTTCACCAGCGTCGCGGGCGCGATCACCAATGGCGCCAAGACCGTGATGCCCAACCAGCTCGGCGAAACGGCGCAGAGTCCCTTTCAGGTGGCGGGTGCGGCGTACATCCAGCCGAGCGCCTACGCTTTGGTGAATGTGGGCGGTGTGGCTTACCAGGGAAGGGAGAGGGCGACCGGGTCGCTGATCAGCCTCGGCTTTGACTGGGCGCAGCTCGATCTGGGCTTCCGTGATCACTGGTGGTCGCCCATGACCGACAGCGCCATGCTGATCAGCACGGAAGCACCGACCATGCCGTCCGTCACTGTCTCAAACTATGACCCATTGACGCGCCTGGGTTTGCAGTACCAGGTATTTGCAGCCCGCATGTCGTACTCGGACAAGATCGAGCTCACCAACGGGAATCTGACGCGCGGCTATCCCAAGTTCGCCGGCCTGCACCTGGGCATCGAGCCCGGGAATTCCGGTTGGTCGCTCGCGGCCAACCGTATCATCGTGTTCGGCGGCGGCGCCGCGGGTGGGCAGTCGATCAGCGGCATTCTCCGGGCATTTTTCAATGCCACCCAGTGCCAGAGCACGGGGTGCGGCACGACCGCCATCATCGGCAAGCAGGAAGCCTCGGTCACGAGCCGCTTCATTTTCCCGGGCAGGGTGCCGTTCTCCGTCTATTTCGAATTCGCCGGCAACGACACGGCGGGCGGCAACAGGTTGCTGTTCTCGAAGACGGATCTTTCGGCGGGCCTTCACTTCCCGCGTGTCGGGCCGTTCGACATCACGTACGAGTTCTCCGAGTGGCAGCCGAGCTGGTACGTGCACCATCATAGTGCCGTGCAGACCGGTTACGGCGACGGCATCACGAACTATTTACTCAGCATTGGCCACTGGTTCGGCGATCAACGGGTGTTCGGCGACGCCGTGGGCGGTCAAAGCAACATGCTGCGTGTGGGGTGGGAGCCCCGACTGGGCGGTCTTCTCGAAGCACGATTCCGCTCACTCACGAACGATTCCTTCTACTCCGCCAGCGCATATCGCCACGAGAATATGGGCTCGTTGACCTACTCCTACCCGTGGAAGGATTACGTACTGGGAACCGAGATCGACTACGGGCGTGACGTCTTTGGCGCACATTACACCCGCTTGACCGGCTTCCTGCGCTACGGCGACGCGCTGCACTCCGATGTCGATTCGGTGGAAGAATCCGGCGACGTTCCGCGCCCCGATCGCGCCGAGATCTTCGTCGACGCCGGCGTCGTCGCCAACCGTGTACTGTCGGACATCACATCGTGTCATACGATCACACCATCGTGTCAAACGATCACACCGCGCGTTGAGTCAGGCACCTCCTACGGAGCCCACGTTGCTGTGGGAGCGCGGCGCGCGGTCTCGGAGCACCAGGATGTGGGTGTGGCAGTTGAAGCCGACGACATTCAGGGTCTCTCGCTGGTAGGCGCTCGTATCCTCGACTATCGCTATCGGTTCACCGGGCCCCTCGCCCTGAGCCTGTTTGGCGGGGCTGCGCGTTACGCCAACGCCACGCCGGCCTATGGCTTCTATCTAGGGGGCGGACTTCAGTGGCGCGACCTCATGCCGCATTGGGACCTTGGCATCGACTATCGGTACGCCGCGAAACTCGACCGCCTGCGAGTCCTGCCGGGCGAGCCGCAGGGCGGATATCGCCCCGACGCGTACTACGATGTCTCCATGGGGACGCTGTACGTGTCGCGCAAATTCTGAGCGTATGCGGCACCGGAACGAGGAACCCACAGTATGCGTGCGCAAGATGTGTCTCGTGTTACGGCATGGAAGCGGCTCGCGTGGCCGTTGCTGCTCACCGCAGTCGTGCAGGCAGCGCTGATTCAAGCGCCCAGGGCCGGGGGGACTCCGGCTCGCGGCCGCGGGTGGATGCCGACGGGGTGGCACATGGGCACTGCGCACTGTCGGTGGGATACGATCCGGCGGGATTATCGCCTATCATGAAAAAGCGGTCGACAAGAACTTCGTCGGGGAGCTCACATGAGACCATCACTCGCTGCGCCGGCAACGCTGGCGTTGATCCTCACTGTTGCCCTTGCGGGCCCTACGCAGCAGGGAAACGGCTCGGAAGCCCACGCGCCCGCCGCCGCATCGAAACACTATTTTCTGCCCGCGACGCCGGAGAACGTGCAGTGGGGCTGGTACGACCCGGGCGAGAAGCCCAGGCTGGTCATCAACTCGGGTGACACCGTGTCCATCGAAACGATCTCGCACTCACTCGGGCAGATCAAGCCGGGCCTGGACATGGATGGCATCGTGAAGCTGCGGAAGGAAAACGACGGCGGCGGTCCGCACTCGATCACCGGCCCCATTTACGTGTCGGGGGCGGAGCCCGGCGATACGCTGGAGGTTCGCATACTCAGGATCGTTCCCAAACCCGACGCCTTCAACTTCAACCTGCCGGGCAGAGATTTTCCGACCGTGGGTCTGCTGGCGCCGGAATTTCCCGAAGGATTCGTGCGTTACTACAAGCTCGATCTGGTCAAGATGCAAACGCAGTTCAAGCCGGGAATCATGATCGATCTGCAGCCCTTCCCCGGAACGTTCGCGGTCGGGGTCGACCCGAACGAGCCGGACGCCAAGGCCGGGCCGCCCATTCACGATCGGAAAGGGCGCACCAGTACGCTGCGGCCCTGGAAGAACGGCTCCAACATGGATCTGAACGAGCTGCAGGCCGGTTCGACGCTGTATCTGCCGGTGTTCCTCAAGGGCGGCCTGATCTGGACCGGCGATTCGCACTGCCGGCAAGGCAACGGCGAGGTAAACCTGACAGCGCTCGAGTGTGCCTACAAGGAGATCGAGATTCGGCCGATCGTGCGCAAGGACCTGAAAACGGATTGGCCCTGGGCGGAAACGAAGAGCGACTGGATCTTCATGGGTTACGACGAGGATCTGAATCAGGCGATGAAGATCGCCGTCGAGCAGACCGTCCATTGGCTCGCAACACAGCAGATCGTCCCGATGAGCCGCGAGGAGGCGTATGCGCTCGCCTCGATCGTGGGGGACTGTCGAGTGACCCAGGTCGTCGACATCCGCAAGGGCGTGCATTGCATGATTCCCAAGCGGGTATTCGTCGGCCAGCGGCAAACCGCGCACCAGGGCAACTGAAGCGCTCCGCTTGTCCCCAGTGAGCGCAGATCCCCGGGGGCGTTGGGGAGTGCGACGATGCCCGATTTACCTGCGCAGAGCCCACGCGAGGATCGAAATCACCGCGCTGATGAGCAACATGGTCGTGATCGGAAAGAAAAACTTGAATCCGGGCCGGTCGATGACGATATCGCCTGGCAGGCGAAACAGCGGCAGGCGTTTGACCCAGGACCAGGCCAGGCCCAGCAAAATGAGGCTCGCACCCAGAGTGATGAGCAGGCGGTTCATCGCTGGAGAGTCTACGACATCACCCGACCGGCCGGTCGGCGTACGGCGTCTAGCGGCTCAACTCGCCGAGCAGCGACCCGACGGCCTTTCCGAGCCCGGAGGACTCCCAGTCGTAGTGGAAGCGCACCGACACCGGCAGGCCGTGAACCTTCTGGTTCTCGCTCAAGTGATCCGCGGGCGTCAGGTTCAGCACGACGGTCATCGGACGGAGTCCAAACTGATCGACGAGGTCCACGGGCATGCGTTGCGTCAGGCGCGGCGGCTCGGCCACGGTGGCAAGCGTGCGCGTGCCGTCCGGGAAGCGGATGGTCGCCTGCATCCCGACCGTGAGGCGAATGCCGAACTTCGGCGAGGTGTAGGCGATCACCCGCGGGTTGTCGGTGCGCGCCAGGATGACCAGCGGCTCGCCCGGCGTGACGTATTCCCCCGGCTTGGCGGGCGTCTCGAGGACACGGCCGCCGTAGGGCGAGGAGAGGGTCAGGGAGCGTTGCTGGCGCTCGATGAGGTCGTGGTCGATCTCGGCCGTGTTGACTCCGGCGCGCTCGGCGGCCGCCCGCGCTTGCAGCACTCCTGCCTCCGCCTCGGCGGTCTGTGACTCCGCTGCGTTCTGCTCCGCGACCGTCGCCGCTCCCTGCTGAACGAGCCCCGCGATCGTGTCGCGCCGCTCTCCCTGATACCGAAGCACCCGCTCCCGCAGCAGCAGCTCCTCGCTCGCCGCCTTCTGCTGCCGCCGCACTCCCACGGCGGCCTGCCGCTCGATCGCGTTGCGCGCCGCGGCCGCGTCGAGCTCGAGACTGTCGAGGACGGCGATCGTCTTCCCTGCCGCGACCGTTTCGCCGGCCAGGACGCCGAGCCGGTTGATGCGACCGGACCGCGGTGCGCGGATCTCGTACTGCTCGAGGGCCACGGTGCCGTTGGCGGTCAGAGTGAGCCAGGATCCCACGACTCCGGTCAGGAGCAGCAGGATGGGCGAGAGCACCGCGAACAGGATCAAGTACCAGGCGATCTTGTGTCTCTTGCTCTTGGCCGTGGCGTAGAGGATCTTCACGCCGTCCAGCTGCTCGGGTGGACGCTGCCTGGATCTGAAACGCAACTGCACCGTTACTCTCCCGCGGCGAGCCGCGCGAGGCCCGAGGCATCCCGCCAGGCGTCCTCGATTTGCAGGGTGAGGCCGGAGAAGTTCGCGGCGGCGAGCTGGGATTCAATGCGCTCGATGCGCCGGCGGCGCTCGGCTTCCGTGTAGGACCAGAGGCTCTCCTCTCGACCGAGCGACTTCTCGAGGCTCAAGGCGACACTGAAGGAGAGCTCCGGATGGTGTCCGAGCAGCGGCTCGGCGATCTCCACCGCGCGATCGGGGTTTGCCACGTAGACCATGAGGGTAGGAGAGACCCGGAGCCGGTGCAGCACCTCGGCGAAGCTCGAGTCCCCGACCGGCGCGTCCAGATCGCGCGGGTGGACGCTGAGCGCCACGGGCCACGGGCTGGCCGCGCTCGCGGCGACGAGGGTCTCCGCCAGCGAGCCGAGGAGCGCCGGGAGCCTGTCGGGTGCCGGGTCGATCTGCGCGGGCTCGAGATCGAGATGCAGGCCGTCGAAGGGCACGGACTTGAGGGCCTCGATGATGCGGAGGAGCCCCGCACGCTGCTCGGGCCGGATCCAGTCGGGATCGCCAAGCAGCAGCTCGACTTTGAAGCCGTGTTCGTGGGTGTTGCGCACGGCACGCAGCAGCGAGGAGGGGTCGGCGCTCACGCGGCGCATCTGAGCGGCATCGAGCGAGACCAGCAGTCGCTCGATGCCGGCCGCGTGTATTGCGCGGAGCTTGCGTTCCCCGAGCTCAGTGGCGCCTTCAGTGAGCCACTCGGCCGAGTGCCAGAGGTAAAGCGCCCGCCCGCCCGGGCGGGCCGCCGGCTGCGTCGGGGCAGTGCTGGCCGTCGACTGACAGGGACTCGTCTCAAAGCGCGCCCAGTCGGCGTACCAGTAGACCATCGCCTTGTCGGCCTCGACCAGCGACTTGGCCGCGTTGTAACGCTGCAGGCGCGCCCGCTGCAGCTGCTCGGCCACGTCGCCTTCGAGCTTCACGGCGCGCAGGTCGCGCTCGTGAACTGCTGCGTCCGCGGAAGCGAGCCGCGCCGAGGCAAATTCCGAATTCCGACGCAGCACCGCGGCGCGGGCGATGAGCTCGCGCCGCTGCTGTTGCAGCTCCTGCCGCCGGACCTCGTACTCGAGTTGGGCGCGGGAGAGCTGCGCGGCGGCCGCGCGGGCGAGCAAGCGGCGCTGTGACAGGTACTCGATCGGGACCTGGAACGACCAGCTGAGGACCGCGGAGCCGCCGTGCTGTCCGGTCGGCATGTCATCGCGTGCGGTGTAGCCGAGCTGGACGCTGGATTGCACCGGATAGAGCGCGTTGTCACGCGGGCTGCTTTGCCTCAAGGCAATGACTTTCTGCAGCCCGGCGAGCTCCGGGTCCGAATCGGTCCAGTCCTCACTCGAGTCGACACCGCGCACGCACGCGAGGGGCACCAGGGGCCGCACCGCCACGCCGCCATCGAGATCCTGACCGGTGAGCTCGCGCATCAGGCCGAGCGCGACTTCCCGGTCGGCGCTGCCCGAGGCCTCGTCGCGCCGGGCGAGGGAGAACCCGGTGAGAAGCTCGAGACGGTCGGCTTCGAGCAACAGGCCCGCCCGCGTACGCAGCGCAGCGACGTGCTCGAAGGTGGGCTCGTCCTGGAGATACCCCTGCGCCAGCACCTCGAGGCGTTGCGCCTGCCAGTAGTCGCCGTACGCCTTGCGCAGTCGCGCGATCAGCTCGCGGCGCTGAAGCGGACGGCGAGCGTCGAGCTGCAGCAACTGCAGCCGCTGCTCGGCGAGCGAGTCCTCGAGCTGCAGCCGGCTGCCGAGCACCGGTACCGACAGGCCGCCGCCCGCCAATCCCTGGTTGTAGCCCCACGAATGCGTCGGATCGATGATGTCGTGGTTGTGCGAGTAGCCGACACTGCCGAAGGCACTCACACCGAGGCCGATGCGGCCCGCGCTCAAGGCATCGCGCGCGGATTCGAAGGTCCGCTCGGCGAGCTGCGCGGCGGGGGAGAGCTCGACGCGCGTCTCGAGCTGCTCGAGCGGCGGCAGGGCGAGCGCCACCGCCGGACCGAGGAGGAGGGCCGGAATCAGGGTGCGCAGGATGCGTGCCGCCGTGATCATGCGGTCAGAACTTGGTGCGCCGGAGCACCCAGGACGGCGCCATCGCGGACTCGAGATGCGACTTGCCGAGCAGCTCGTTGAGTGTCGCAATCGCGTTCCAGCAGCGGGTGAGGAACGTGAACCCCGGGAAGGCCAGCAGCATCCAGGCGAGCTTGAGGTCCTGCCGGCGGCGCTCGGAATAGAGGAACCAGTATTCCACGTACATCAAGGCGGCCAGCAGGGTATAGAAGAGGTACACGAACGCCAGCACGCCGAGCGTCACGGCGGCCGGATAGACGAACAGCATGTAGATCGTGTAGGTGAGCAACACGAACGGCAGCGCCAGCTGAAACAGCAGCCCGGTCCAGACCAGCGCGAGGAAATTACGCAGGCCCATGAGCCCGGGCCGGAGGTGATGGCGGTACTTGCGCAGGTACAGGTAAGAGAGGTCTCCGTCCCAGCGCAACCGCTGCTTGAGGAAACCCCGGAACGTCTCGGGCACGTCGGTGTGTCCCATGGCGCGCGGCTCGAAGCGGATGCGTAAGTCGGGGTGGCGCGCGAAATACTTCTTGATGCGGAGCGTGAGGTCGAGATCCTCGGCCGTGCCGCTGTCCCAGCCGCCGATGCGCCGCAGGAAGTCGCGGCGGAAGATGCCGAACGCGCCGGAGATGTTGTTCACGAGATTGAAGGCATCGAGGCCCGCGCGACTCAGGTGTATCGAGAGCGCGTACTCGAGGGCCTGGAGGCGCGTCACGAAGCTGCTGCGGGCGTTGCGGGCGCGCAGGTTCCCCGACACCGCGACGACGTTCTGATCGGCGAAGTGCCGTACGGCGTGCCGCACCATGTCGTTGTCGAAGGAGGTGTCGCCGTCGAGGGCCATGACGATCTCGCCGGAAGCGAGCGCGAGCCCCTGGTTCAGGCTCGAGACACGCCCGCCGCGCTGCAGCTTGGGGACGATCTCGAGGCGGCGGAGCTTCCTCGCTTTGACGTACGACTGTAGCGCCCGCAGCGCCGTGAGGGTCGCGCGGTTCTGCACGGCCCCATCCACCACTGCGAGCATCTCGATCGGACCGTCGTAGAGTTGCTCAGTGAGCGAGCGGACGGTCTTCTGCACGTCCGCGCCCTCGGAGTAGCAGGTGATGACGCAGGAGACACTCGGATGGTAGGCGAGCGGGTAGCGCGCGGTGCGCCGCCCCTCGATGTAACGGCGCACCCCGCCGAGCATCACCAGTGCCTGGATCGGCAGCTCGAACAGCAGCACGAACGGAAAGAACTTGAGGGCGATCACGATCCAGTCGGATCGCCAGACCGCTTCCAGCAGCTGCAGCAGCGTGAGCCACGCGCCGGTCAACGTGAGTATCGCGTCCATCAGCCGACGCGGCTCCGCAGGGTGCCCATGAGGAGGCGCGCGTTGGTGCTGCCCGCGCCGGCGTCGGCGGAGGTGAAGGAGGCGGTTGCGATCTCGATGCGCAATCCTTCCTCCGGCGTCGCTGCGGCGCCGAGCGCCACGATGCGCTCGAGGAGGGTCGCGACGCCCGCGGGCAGGGTCTGCGGCAGCAGCAGCCAGCAGCACGCATCGTCATCGCGCATGAAGAGGTCGGTGGTGCGGATCAAGGTCCGCAGGCGCTGCGCCAGCGCATCGAACATCTGCGCGACGCGATGGCGCGGGAGGCGGGAAGCGAGCAGGTGAACGTTGGCGAACTTCAGGCACACCAGGCCGAACTGCACTTCCTCGTGCCGGCGGGAGAGGTCGAGCAGCCACTCGAGCGTGCGGCTGAAGTACTCGGGGTGTGCATGGCTGAACTCGTCGAGGAGCTTGAAGAGGTCGCCCACCTGGCCGGTGCGGGCGGCGAGCTCGCCGGCCGCCGACAGGCGCAGCCCGTAGTAGTTGCGCTCGGCGAGCGCGTCGGTGCCGCAGGTCTTGCGGCACTGAAGGCAGCGAGCCTTCACGTTGGGCTCCGTGAAGCGTCCCGAGCAGTCCTTGCACACGAAGGTTTCCAGAGCTCGGTCGTAGTCGACGCCGATGTGGCGCAGCCGCACCGCGCATTTCGGGCAGGTGAGCCCCTCGTTGGTCAGGTACTCCTCCTGAGTCCCGACGTGGCCGCAGGAGTAGCAATGGAGGAAATTCTGCTCGGCGGTGTCGATGCTGCCGCATTGCGGGCAGGTCTCGATGAAGAGCAGCTGGCCCGCGGAGCACGACGGGCAGGTGTGCACCCGCTCGACGAGGCCCGCGGTCTCGAGCAACCCGCGGCGACGCAACCGCTCGAGCATGAGGAAGCTATCCTCCCCGGGACGGCCCAACGCATCCGCCAGCGGGTACCGGTAGATCCTCTCGTCGCGCCAGTCGGCAACCGGTGTGAGAACCCGTTCGGGGCGCAGGTAGAGGAACGCGAGCAGCCGCTCGTCCCCCTCGGCCGTCTCCCGCCGGCTGAGGGATGGGGCGCGGGCGGCAATGGCCGCAGCCTCCGGGGCTGCCACCTCCGGGGTCGAGGCGACACCGTCGCTGAGCACGTCGACCGCTTCCCCGAATGACCGGTTGAGGAAGATGGGCAGCAGGGCCAGCCGTGGAGCGCGCCGCAGGCTTTCCAGCCAGCTCGCGGCCTGCCGGGCATCGCCCGGGGTCAGGAGCAGCGCATCGGCAGCGAAACCGGCCGCCAGGAGCTGTGGCACGTCGGCGTAATGGGGGCCTTCAGTCCAATGATCGGGCGCAACCGCGCCGCCGGACTCGGCGGATGCGCGCTTCGCGACCAGCGTCGAGATCGCCGGCAAGACGCGCAGTCTTACGCTCGTGGATGCGGTAGGCATGATCAGGCAACGTGCACTCTAATGGCATTGTTATTGTCAAACGCGCACCCCGGGCGGTGCACGGAAGCCGTCACGGTTCTTGAGCCTTACGGCCCCGGCTACGCGCGGCGGACGCGCTAAATCCCAACGGCGTCACGCTTTGTTGGCACGGGGATCCGACACCCAGGTCCGGGGCGATCCACGGGGCGCCGGGGGCAGGCCGTCAATGACGGTGACCGCAGGGGTGTATCAGCCAGCGGCGGGCACCGCCCGCCGGGCGCTGTCAGCTCGCCGTTGCAGGATCGGCGCCGTGCGGCGAGTGCGGATGGATTTCCAGCGCCACCGCCAACCCAAGTCGGCCGAGCAGGCCGAGGGTCTCAGGTGTCAGGTCCAGTCGGAAGTTGTCGCGGACGAACAGACTGACGTGAAGCTCGGCTATGCCGCCGTCGGTGCTGAGCCGCTCCAGAAATGCGTGTGATCTGCGCAAGTGAGCGAGCGTCTGCAGCAGCACGCTCTCCACCGAAAGCCGGCCGGAAGACAGTTCCGGGCCCGGCATCAGTCGGCCCATCCAGTAACTCTCCCGATAGGCGCCCTCGCGTGCCTCACCCGCAGGGCTGCGCCGCGGATCGCCGGCTTTCCAGGTGTGTTGCGGTTCGAAGCCGAGCGTCTGCGTGATCGTGCTCGGCTCGATGCTGGGGTGGCGGATGCGAAGCGAAATGGTGAATTCGTATTCGCTCATGGGACTGCCCGTCGGATTTCAGGAGCGCGCCGCCGAGGCTCTCCGCGCCTGTATCGGGTCGGGCGGGACCTGGACCCCGACCAGGACACCGCTCCCGGCCGCAGTGCGCGGCCGGGAGCGGTGTGGATGGACCTTCGGGTATCAGTAGCGGCGCGGCCCGCCGCGGTTGCCGCCGCCCGACCGCTCGCGATCCTGCGCTTCGTTGACTTTGAGGGGCCGACCGTCGAAGTCGGTGCCGTTCAGCGCCTGCATGGCGCGCGAGGCGTCGGCATTCGACATCTCCACGAAGCCGAAGCCGCGCGGGCGACCCGTGTCGCGATCGGTGATCAGGGAGACCTTCTCGACCGTTCCGTGTTTGGAAAACAGGGCGCGGACGGCCTCGTCGGTCGCGGTGAAGGGGAGATTTCCGACATATAGTTTGGTCATTTGCAGAGTACTCACGAGAGAATAGAAAAACACCGGCAGGTAAGTCCTGCCTCCTGGTTCGTCAAGCTTTACGAGGGTGAGAGATTGACCGGATGGAGCGTCGGTGACGCGCGCAGGCCAAGGCAGACAAGCCGCAAGTTACGAGCCGGCGGGCAGATTACAGGTTTTCCGGCTGCGCCGCCATCTTCGCGCCGCTCATGCCGGGAATGTGCGCAGGCGCGAGCGCATCAGGCGCGCCGTCGCTGCCTGCGCGAGCATTGCGCTCCTCAGGGGTAAGGCGCAAGGTAAGGCATCCGCGAGGAGTGCCCATGGACCACGCCGCAGCGACGCTCGCCATCCGTTGGCGACTGAGGCAGCGAATTCTGCCGCACGGTGAGTTGTGGCGCCGCCTGGGCGAATACACCGGCGGGGGTTCGTGCGGTGGGTGTGGCGAGCGCATTACCTCGGCGCAAGCGTCATACGACGTGGACTTTACGCCGGGCGTGATTCCGCAGTCGATCCGCTTTCATCGCGAGTGTTTCGAGATCTGGCAGTGTGAATGCCAGAGTGCGTTGCCGTCCTAGCCGGCGTGTTCGGTGTCACTGTGATACGTCGCCGTGACCGTGTAGAGCAGATGCAGCTGACAGGGTCGCTTTGAGGCGTAATCGCGCACCCGCAGGCCGGAGCACTCCAGTACCCCGGTGGCCTGATGCGCCGGGTCCGCGAGTGCCGCTTTGACGGCACTGGTGAGATCGAACTGTCCGTCGCAGTCGGCATAAGGACAGGGGAACTCGAAGAACGCCCGCGCCGGCGGATGCAGCACGTGCGACTGCAATGTCGGCGTGCTCGAGGTGGTACTTTCGAATTTCAGCTCGAGACGCAGATGCTGGACGGCGGGGAACGCGACGCGCAGTGCCTGCGCGGCCGCCCGGTCGCGACGCAACCGCTCCGTGCGCTCCTGGCGTGCGGCGGCGCTGAAACGTGCCGGGTTCACGTCGCGCTCCCGGTAGTCGGATCGGGCGGAGTGGCGGGCGCTTCCAACTGGCTCGCCTCGGGGTTCTCGCCGCGAGCGCCTGGGCGCGCCGATCGACGTTGCTGCTTCTCCTGCTGGCGCGCCTTGCGGGCCAGCTCCTTCTGTTTTCTTGCCTGATGGTAGTTCGGCTTCGCCACGAGGCTCTCCTGTGTCGCTGAAGTGAAGCCCGGGGCAGGCTCGCGGTCCGACCCACGGGATGGCATGGGCGTGCGCGCCCCTGGGTCGTGGTCGGCGCGCAGCTTGAGCTGCACTCTACTCCAGAATTGGACCATCGGCTCGGCGGGCGCGTTGCGGGCTGGATCATTGCGGTGCCAGGCTCGGCGGTGCGCTGCGCAGCCTTCGGTCGGTACCCCGGCTGCCACGGAGGGGATTGGGGCGCTTATGGCATCATGGCCCGAACGGTCATGGGCGTGAATTCGCAAACCTCGTCCGTCGTCGATCCTGCCGAGTGGGTCGAGTACGCCGCGCGCGCGCACCCACGCCGATTGTTCCTCAGGACCCTGTCGGGTCGACAACTCAGCTACGAGGCGTTGCGCGAGCAGTCCGCGCGTCTCGCGTCCGCACTGATGGGTCGCGGCGTGGCGAGCGGCGATCGGGTCGCGGCGCGAGTGGAAAAGTCTGCGGAAGCGGTGCTGCTGTATGTCGCCTGCCTGCGCCTGGGTGCGGTGTTTGTGCCGATCAACCCCGCCTGCACGCCCAACGAGCTTGATTACCTGCTGTGCGACTCGAGTCCTCGCCTCGCCATCGTGCCGCCGGGCGAGAGAGACATGCTCGGCCCGCTGGCAGATCGCGCCGGCATTCAGTGCCTCGAGACGCTCGGAGCGGACGGGGAGGGCTCTCTGTGGGAGCTCGCACGCCTCTGCAACCCCGACCGCAAGGCGCTGGGGCCTCATGACCCAGGTGCGCCGGCGGCGATCGTGTACACCTCCGGAACCACGGGTCGGTCAAAAGGGGCGATCCTGACGCGTGTGAATCTCGCGTCCAACGCGACGGCGTTGGCCGCGGCCTGGCGTTTCACCGGCCAGGACGTGTTGATGCACAGCTTGCCGCTGTTTCACGTTCACGGACTGTGTGCGGCGATCAACACCGTGCTGGCCTCGGCTGCAGGCATCCTGCTGCTGCCAAAATTCGAAGTCCGCTCGGCACTGCAACACCTGGCCCACGTCACGGTCTTCATGGGTGTGCCGACCCACTACACGCGCCTGCTGCAGGACGAGGGGCTGAATCGCGAGGCGACCGCGCACATGCGGCTGTTCGTCTCGGGATCGGCGCCTTTGCCGATCGAGACCCACCAGGAATTCCTGCGGCGCACCGACCAGGTGATTCTCGAACGCTACGGAATGACCGAGACGCTGATCAACGCCTCGAATCCCTACGACGGTCCGCGGGTTCCGGGCTCGGTCGGGCCGGCTCTGCCGGGGATCGCGATCCGCGTGACCAACCGGGACAGCGGCACCGTGGAGCCCGAGCCGGATGTGATCGGTACACTCGAGATCGCGGGACCGAACGTCTTTGCCGGTTACTGGAGAGATCCCGATAGGACCAGCGCCGAGTTCACCGCCGACGGCTGGTTCAAGACGGGAGATCTGGGCCGCATCGATCGCGATGGCTACGTACACATCGCGGGTCGGGTCAAGGATCTCGTCATCAGCGCCGGCTGCAATGTCTATCCCAGGGAAGTCGAGTCGGAGCTGGAGGCGCTGGCGGGCGTCGCGGAGAGTGCCGTCTTCGGCGCTCCGCATCCGGATTTCGGCGAGGGGGTCACTGCTGTCATCGTGCCCGAGGCCGGAGCCGTGCTGTCGGAAGCGCAGGTCATCGAGTCCCTCAGCACGCGCCTGGCTCGCTACAAGGTCCCGAAACGCGTACTGCTGGTCGCGGAGCTGCCCAGAAATGCGATGGGCAAGGTGCAGAAGGATGCGTTGCGTGCCACGTACGCCTGCCTCTATCGTGGCTCCTGATCCTGGCGCACCATATCCCGCCTGAACGGGTCCGCGGGCCGCTCGCCCAGTCGAGGAGACGGACCATGTGCGATGACGACTCGCTCGAGGACATGATCCAATATCAGCTCAGGTCGGCCCGGCTGTCGCGGCGACAGTTTGGAGCGCTGAGCCTCGGCGCCGGCGCGAGCTCGCTTCTGCCACCGCTCGCAGGCGCCGCGGGCGAGGTGCAGGAATCGGAGGTCGACATCAAAACCCCCGACGGCACCGCGGATGCTCACTTCGTACATCCTTCCCGCGGCGCCCACCCGGCCGTGTTGATGTGGCCGGATATCTACGGCTTGCGTCCGGCCTTCAGGCAGATGGGCAAGAGACTGGCCGAATCAGGCTACGCGGTCCTGGTCGTCAACCCGTTCTACCGGACGAAGCGGGCACCCACCGCTCCCGAGCACGCCGATTTCGAGGATCCTGCCACCCGCGCGGCGCTCATGGCGCTGGCCGGCTCGCTGACGGCGCAGACCGCCGTGACGGACGCGAAGGCTTTCGTTGCCTGGCTGGACGGCCAGCCCTCGGTCGACCGCAGGCGCAAGATGGGCACGTGCGGTTACTGCATGAGCGGACCCTTCACGATGCGTGCAGCGGCAGCGCTTCCTGATCGCATCGGTGCCGGCGCCTCCTTTCACGGCGGCAGTCTGGTGACTGACACACCGGACAGCCCACACCTGCTGGTACCGAAGATGAAGGCACGGTATCTCTTCGCCATCGCCGAGAGCGACGACCAGCGTCAGCCTGAGGCGAAGAATGTGCTGCGTGAGGCATTCGCCACGGCGAAGCTGCCCGCCGAGATCGAGGTGTACGCCGGTACCATTCACGGCTGGTGCCCGACCGACTCGCGCGTCTATAACCACGATCAGGCGGAAAAAGCCTGGAGCCGGATGCTGGCGCTGTTCAAAGCGGCGCTGGCGTAGCCGCGTTGGCAGCCACCGCAGTCAGGCCATCCACCAGCCCGATCAGCGACTCCAGTCTTTCCCGGTTGGCGTCGCTGAGAGCCTGTACATGCCAGTGGAGCTCCTGCCCGAGCTGCTGACTCAGCTCGCGCGCCGCGGCATCCAGCGCCGCCGCGGCATCCAGCGCCGCCGCGGCATCCAGCGCCGCCGCGGCATCCAGCGCCGCCGCGGCGCTCATCGGGGAACACTCAGCTGCGCGCGAGCCGCTCTCGCCACGATTCAGGCGCGCATGCACATACGCCCGGTAGGAGGCCGACGCGAATTTCCCGAGGTCCGCGATGAGGCGCCCGTCCTCGGCATCGAAGTGCTGCGTGGCATCGTGCGTCACGACCCAGATCGTTCCGACCGTTCGAGCGCCCGAGCTGAAAGGAATCAGCAGCGCCTCGAAGATCTTCGGGCCCAGGTCCGCCAGGTATCTGTAGTGCAGTTCCGGGTCGGACATCAACTGCAGGGAGTTGCTCTCGACCACCATTGCGCAGGGGCTGAAGTCGCGAGGCGTCGTGCCCCAGAGGTGCTCAGCCATCTCGCCGCTCACCGCGTGCGCGCGGAACAGCGCTTCGCCGCGGTGTTCATCGATGAGGCTCACGCCAGCGGAGCCGCCCCGGCACAGTCTCATGACCGCATCGGCCAGACGCTCCAGAATGCCTGCGGGCGATCGGACCAGGTGCCGGGCGAGCTCGACCAGGACCTCGCTCTCCGCCTGGTACTGCGGCGCGCGGCACGAGCGCCACGCCAATTCGGCGGTCGAAACGACCACCTCGAGCGGCACCAGGGGCGCGGGCGGCTCGCCGGGCTGAGCCGAACGCCGGGTCATGAGCTCTGACATGAGCGAAATCCTCGAAGACTGAGCGAGCCGCGGAGCGGCAGGCTTCGTTGGCGCGCAACTGGGGGATGCAGCGAGGATTATATGCCTGCGGGCGGCCGAGCACGCGGGGGCGCGGGCGCCGTGCTATAATTGCACAGGCAAAGTTCACGCATCACTCCTTGTGCGGCACTCAGCCACAATGGGCACTGATCGCAGCATCATGGCTCGGCACGCCGTGCGTGTTCGTCACGCGCCCACATGACACCCGAAAGCTCCAAGTCCGCTCAGCCCGGCGAATCAGCCTCCGAACCCCCGGAGGTTCCCGCCGCGCCGGATGATTTCGTCGAGCAGGCTCTGCTGCCCTTCCCGGTGGTGGGCATCGGCGCATCGGCCGGGGGAGTCGAAGCCCTCAACGCGTTCTTCGACGGACTGCCGCGGGAAAGCGCCATGGCGTTCGTGGTCGTTCAGCATCTGCCCCCCGAGCGCGAGAGCCTGATGGCGGAGATCCTCGCGCGTCACACGCACCTGCCGGTGCTGCAGGTGACGGGCGGGCTGGCGCTGCAGGCGGGCCACGTCTACGTCACCCGCCCCGGCTTCACGGTGACTCTCGAGCGCGGCGTTTTCAAGCTCGGCGAGCCCGTCGAGAAGCGCGGCCATCGCCGTCCGGTCGACGACTTCTTCCGCTCCCTGGCCGACATGCAGCAGGAGAAGGCGATCGCCGTCGTGCTCTCCGGGATGGGCACGAACGGTACCGCGGGTGCCCGGGCGATCAAGGCCGCCGGTGGTCTGTGCTTCGCGCAGTCGCCCGAGAGCGCCGAATTTCCCGCGATGCCCACGAGCCTGATCCACGCCGGCTACGCGGATCAGGTACTGCCGCCCGGGGACATCGGGCGGGCCATCGTTCAATACCTGAAGTATTCGAGCTTCGACGCCCAAGGCTCGGCGGCGGCGCGCGGGCAGGAGATCCTGCAGCGCGAGCGCCAGCACCTGAGCGAGATTCTCGCGATCCTGCGAACGCACACGGGTCACGATTTCGGCGGCTACAAGAAAGGTACCGTGCTGCGCCGTCTGCAGCGGCGCATGGGACTCGCGTCGCTGTTCACGCTGGCTGACTACGCGGCGCGCCTGCACGACAGCGCGGACGAGGTGGGCGCGCTGGCCAACGACCTGATGATCAACGTCACCGGTTTCTTTCGCGATCTGCAGGCGTGGGAGGCGCTGCGCGAGCAGGTGGTACGGCCGCTCGTGACCGGGTGGCAAAGCAATATACCGATTCGCGCCTGGGTGTCGGCGTGCTCGAGCGGCGAGGAGGCCTACTCGCTCGCCATGCTGCTCGCCGAGGAAATCCTGCGCTCCGGCAAGAGCATCGAGGTGAAGATCTTCGCCACCGATGCGGCCGTCAGGGCGCTCGATCTGGCGCGCGCGGGCGTGTACCCGGGAGGCATCGAGGGGGATCTGTCACTCGAGCGCCTCGACCGCTTCTTCGAGAAGGAGGAGCACGTGTACCGGATCCGCAAGCCGATCCGCGACATGGTGGTGTTCGCTCCGCAGAACGTGTTGCGCGACCCGCCGTTCTCACACGTCGATATCTGCACCTGCCGCAATCTGCTCATTTATCTCGAGCCCGACGTCCAGGAGCGCGTGCTGGCGCTGCTGCATTTCGCGCTCAAGCATGGTGGCACGCTGTTCCTCGGCAGTGCGGAGACGCCGGGCTCGCTGAAGGGCGTGTTCGAGGCGGTCAGCCTCAAGCATCGCATTTACCGCCGCATCGGCCCGCACGGCCATCGCCATCCGGAGCTTCCCGCAATAGCCGCGCGCATGATCGCCGCGGCGCCGCGGCTGGCACCGTACGGCCCGCGCCCGGCAACGTCCTTTGCCGTGCAACAGGCGCTGTTCGAGCAGTTCGGGCCGCCCACGGTGGTGGTGGATGCGGAGGATCGCATCGTCTATTTCCATGGTGACACCACGCCCTTTCTGATTCAGCCACTCGGCGAACCGACGCGCGCTCTGTTCGAGGTGCTGCACCTCGGCATCCGCTCCGCGATACGAAACGCTGTGAGTCAGGCGCGTGCCGGCGGCGGACGTGTCGTGATCGAGGCGGCCGACATGCAAAACGGCGCCGGTGTGCCACAGGTTCGCATTACGGTCGCACCGCTGGTGGCGGCGGGTGGCCCGGGTTACCTCCGGGTGAGCTTCCAGCCCGAAGGCTCGCGCGCACCCGCCGCTGCGCCGGGCTCGGCCGTGCGCACGTTGCCAGCGGAGGGCGTGCCGAAAGATTCCGCGAACGACGCGCTGCTGCAGGAGGAGCTGCGCATCGCGCGCCGCGAGCTGCAAAGCACCGTCGAGGCGTTCGAGTCCAGCAACGAGGAGCTGAAGGCTTCCAACGAGGAAGTCATCTCGATCAACGAGGAGCTGCAAAGCACCAACGAGGAGCTGGAAACCAGCAAGGAAGAGCTCCAGTCGATGAACGAGGAGCTGATCACCGTCAATGGACAGCTGCAGTCGAAGATCGCTGAGCTCGAGGCCGCCAATAATGACCTGTCCAACCTGTGGAGCAGCACCAATATCGGGGTCGTCTTTCTGGATCTGCAGCTGCAGGTACGGCGCTTCACACCGGCGATGAACGAGCTGATCGCGCTGCGACCGTCGGACATCGGGCGACCGATCGATCACTTCCAGCCCAAGTTCAGCGACGGCGATCTCGCCGAGGAAGCGCGCCTGGTGCTCGCGACCCTGATCCCCTCGGAAGCCGAAACACGCACTCATAGCGGCGCCTGGTACCTGCGGCGTACGATCCCTTATCGCACCGCCGACAATCGCATCGACGGCATTGTCATCACCTTCGTGGACATCACGGCGCGCAAGCGCGCGGAGCAGGCCATCGATGCCGTCCAGGCGCGTCTGCAGGCAACCATCGACCAGATGCCGGCCGCCATCCTGATGGTGGAGGCTCCGACCGGCACGGTCATCTACGGCAACCAACGCGCCGCGACACTCTTCGGCCTGCCCTTCCCGCTGCCGCTGCTCGGCGCGCCATGGAGCTCGGCGTCGATCGCCTTCAAGGGCCTGGATCCGAACGGCCGGGTGTATGAGGCGCAGGAGTGGCCCCTGGCGCGCACGCTCGCCTCGGGCGCGACGGTCAGCGACGAGGAATTCGATTTTCTGCGTGCGGACGGCACGCGAGGTTCGCTGTCGGTCAGCTCGGCGCCGATCAGCGATCGCACGGGCGAAATCGTCGCCGCGGTCGCGACGTTCTGGGACATCAGCGACCGCAAACGCATGGAAGCGACCCTGCGCGAAAGCGAGCAGCGCTTCAGGCTGCTGCTGGAGAACACGGCCGACTACGCGATTTTCATGATCGACGACCAGGGCCGCATCAGCACCTGGAACAGCGGGGCGGAGCGCCTGCTCGGCTGGAGCGAGAGCGAAGTAGTCGGACGTCCCGCAGCGATGCTTTACACCCCCGAGGATCGCACGCTGGGAGTGCCCGAGCGGCAGTTGCGCGTGGCGCTCGAGGGCGGCAAGGCGAGCGAGGAGCGCGCCTACATGAGAAAGGACGCCAGCCGCTTCTGGGCGAGCGGCACACTGACGGCGATTCGCGACTCAAGCGGTGCCGTTCCGGGCTTTGCGTGTGTCATGCGTGATCACACCGAGCTCAGGCAGGCGCGGGAGCATCTGCACCAGGCATTGCGGGCGTCCGAGGAATTGCGCCTGAGCGCAGAGCGTGCCAACCGCGCCAAGGACGATTTCATCTCGACGGTCAGCCACGAGCTGCGTACCCCTCTCAACACCATCCGTCTGTGGTCGGGGCTGTTCCTGGGCGGCAAGGTGACCGCGGAGAACCTCGATTCGGGTTTTCAGACGATCGATCGCGCGGCCAGGGCCCAGCAGGCGCTCATCGACGATCTGCTGGACACCTCGAGGATGGCCTCAGGGAAGCTGCGTCTGGCGTTGCGCGAGACCCGGCTTGCAGAGGTCGTGCAGGGCGCGATTGACGCCGTGCTGCCCAACGCGGCCTCCCGCAGCATCAGGCTGGAATCGCGGCTCAGTGACGAAGTGGGCGTGGTGCGCGCCGATCCGGATCGGATTCAGCAGGTGGTCTTGAATCTGTTGAGCAATGCCGTGAAGTTCACCCCTTCGGGCGGAGCCATCGAGGTCGAGTTGTCCCGGGACGGCGGCGCCGTGCAGTTCGTCGTTCGCGACAACGGCATAGGTATTCGTCCCGACTTCCTGCCGCTGGTGTTCGATCGCTTCAAGCAGGCTGAAGCGGTGACCAGCCGACAGCATACGGGGCTGGGCCTGGGATTGGCCATCGCCCGGGAGCTGGTGGAGCTGCACGGCGGCTCGATCAGCGCGCACAGCGAGGGGGAGGGACGCGGCTCGGCCTTTACCGTGCGATTGCCGCTCGCGCGACGCCAGGAATTGCCGGTTGCGGACGGCGACGCCGCGGCCGGCGGGGACGCGAAGCTCGCGGGGATGCAGGTGCTCATCGTCGAGGATGAATCGGCAGCGGCGGAGGCGATGTGGCAGTTCCTCGAGGCGGCCGGAGCGCGTGTGCGCATCGCGACCTCGGCGGCCACGGCAAGAGAGGCGCTGGCGTTGCTCCGTCCGAATGTGGTGGTCTGCGATATCGGACTTCCCGGCGAGGATGGCTATCAGCTGCTGGCCAGCATTCGCAAACGTGAGGGCGAAGGGCATACGCCACGCGTGGGCGCGGTGGCAGTCACGGCGTTCGCCCGCGACGATGATCGCCGGCACGCGCTCGAGGCGGGCTTCGATGAGCACGTACCGAAGCCCGTTGATCCCGGGCAGCTCATCGACGTGCTTACGAAGGTCGTGGGCGCCCCGGTGAGCAGCGCCAGAACGTTGCGCGACTGATCGGCGGCTCAGGGGCGCTGGCTCAGGACCTCTGCGATGGGGGCGGCGGCGGCCGGTACCGCCTGCCGGTAGTCCTTGCCCAGCAGCGCCGCCACGGTTGCCGCAATCTGGGCCTGGCTGACCGGTGCGGTGTGAGTGCGCTCGCCGAGCGGTGGAGTGTCCGGGCCCAGCACCGCGATCCAGATGTTTTCCGAGCCTGGCTGCCCGACGCCGTGCTCCTTCCAATCGATCGGCCCGCTGCCGCGGCCATGATCGGTCGTGATGATAAAGGTAGTCCGATCGCGATACGCCGGCAGGCCCTGCAGGGTGTGCCAAAGCTCCTCGACGAACCGATCGAACAGGTGCGCGCTGTGCAGCACCAGGTCGTAGCGGCCCGCGTGCGCCCAGTTGTCGGTCTCGCCGTAGCCGACGAACAATACCCTTGGTGGGTGTTCGCGCAACGAGTCGAGCAACGGGACCTGCAGGAACGCGTTGTAGACATCCCCGTCGTCCAGCCTGGTCGTGGACCGGTAGAGTTGGTTCAGCAGCTCCTGCCGCGGGGTGAGTTGGCCGCGATAGGGCAGGTCCCATCCGACCTGCAGCGGCAGACCGCTGCGGCGAACGTTGAAGATATCCTTGAACGTCTCCCAGGTTGCGTACACGCTCACGCGCCCGTGCAGCTCCGCCAGACCGTTCAGCCATTCGAACACCGTGGGGTTGGGATTCGGGCCGAACCGGTTGGAGTCGATGCGCGGATCGGGGTGGCCGGTCAGCATTTCATTGTATCCGGGGTAGGAGAAGGCCAAGCCGTTGGTGACGCGGGCGATGCTGCCTTTGGCCTGGTTGCCGAAGACCTGGCCGCGCGCGGCGACGGTCGTCCACAGGAACGGAAACAGCGCCTGGCGGCGCTCATCCGGGTCGGCGCGCCAGAATTCGCGGCGCAGGTCCTGTTCCTTGTCCCAGATGCCGCCGTTTTTCTCGTTCAACAGCGTGGGGTCGGCGCCGGTGAAAATCTCCTGCCAGCGAAGGCCGTCGCTCACGATGAGCACGACGTTGCGCGTCTTCGGCGGCGTCGCTGTCTGAGCGCGCGCGGCGGGCTGCAGCGCGCCGAGCGCCAGCAGCACAGCGCACCAGAGGCTACGCGAGGCAATCCGGGGCAACATCAGCACAGGATGCTCATGATACAGGCGTTCAGTAAGAACGACGCGCGGCACCCTGGGCCGCGGCGCCGGATGCATCGCTGCCCACGCCGCGCGTGGGGTCCACCAGCAGCCACGCGGCCGCGCTCACCACGGCGAAACCGGTCCCGATCAGAAAGGCCTGGGTCCAGGCGTGATGGCCCGACAGATAGGCGACGATCGGCGTGGCGATCAGGCCGCCGGCGTTTCCGCCGGTATTGAGCAGCCCCGACGCCGCCATGGTGTCGGCACGCCCGACGTGCATGATCGCCGCCCAGTAAGGGCCTTCGTTCAGTTCGACGCAGGCAAAACACAGCGCCAGGGCCCCCACGGCGAGGTAAGGGCTCGCCGCGTCCACCGCCAGGAATTGCAGCAGGCCGGCGGCAGGCAGTGACAGCAGGGGCAGGATCCGCAGGCCGCTGCGCACGCCATAGCGCCGTCCCAGCACGCTCGCGAGCAGGCCGCCAACGCCCGCGCCGATGGCGGCTGCGAGCGGCGGTGTGCTGGCCAGCCAGCCGCTCTCGAGCACCGTGAAGTGCCGCTCCTGCACCAGGTAGAGGAAACACCAGTTGGCGAGCAGGTAGTACACGTAGTTCATGCACACGTAGGAGCCGGTCAGCGCCAGCACATCCCGGTTCCTCATCAACGCCCACATGCGTGGCCACGAGATGCCCGAGTCGGCAGGCTCAGGGGGCTCCGCCCCGAGCTCGGCGAGCTCCTCCGCACTCACCGCCGGATGCTCGGCGGGGCTGTTCCTGCCATACCAGGCCCACCAGGCGATCAGCAGCAGCGCGGGCAGGGTGGTCCAGGCGAGCGCCCGGCGCCAGTCGAACGCGGTCATGAGCCAGGCGATGAGCGGGGGAGTGAGGGAGGCTCCGAGGCCAAGACCCATGCTCTGCAGGCCCTGCACCAGCGGCCATCTGTCGGGCGTGAACCAGGTCTGGAACACTCCGGATGAGACCGGGAATATCGGCGCCTGTGAGGCGCCGAGCAGCAACTGCACCGCGAGCAACCCTGCGAACAGCGCGGCTCCCTGCAGCAGCACCGGCGCGAGTGGCGTCACCATGCAGCACAGGAAGGCGATGAGCCCGATCACCACGAACGTCAAGCGCGCCCCGAGGCGCTGGCCGAGCACACCGCCGGGAAACTGCAGGGCCGTGTAGCCTACCAGGAGCGCCGTCTCCAGCCAGCCGATCTGCATCTGGGTGAAACCCAGGTCCGGCATCATCCGGTAACTGGCGACGGTCAGGCTTCTTTGCTGCACATAGGCGATGAAGCCGAAGCCGAACAGGAACAGAAATATCCTCCAGCGCACGCGGATGCGCTGCGGGGAGGGGAACGAGGCTGGCACCGCCGGCTGGTCCCTCACGTCGCCTCGACCACGTCGCCGATCCGCTCCAGGACGTAGCGACGGATGTCGAGACTGAAGTCTTCCATCGGAGCGTAATAGCCGCGCTCGTGCACGCGCGCGCTGATGCCCTGCTGCACCGCCTCGCAGATCGCCCAGTCCTGGCGGTTGACGAGATCCCAGAACCCGGTGGCGTCGCTGGGCTCGAAGTCGGGCTTGTCGATCTCGAAGGGCTCGAACAGGAAATGACAGGTGATGTCGGTGTGCGCGGCGCTGCGCGGCTGCAGGATGAATACCGCGGCATGATCGCAGGCGAGGCTCAGGAACAGATTCGGATACAGCAGCTCGCCCTTGTGGCGCACCCGCTCTTCTTCGTTCAGGGTCGGGAATGCGCGGCGGCGCGTGGTGCCCGACCTGGTGAACGTATACGCGCCGGGGCGATGCGCAATGCCGCGCAGCCAGTCGAGATTCGCGCCGCCGCGCTCACGGAACGCCGGCACCAGCTCACACAGCTCCGGGTGCACGCCCCCGCAGTGGTAGCACTCGTTGTAGTTCTCGCAGAGCACCTTCCAGTTCGCGGCCACCTGGTACCGGATCGTATGACCGATCCGCAGCTCACCCAAGGGGTAGCGCGCCAGGCGCTCGGGAATTCCGCCGAGCTGCCGCTGCAATGGCACGGCAGTGGCTGGGGTCAGGTTCAGGAACACGAAACCGCCCCACACCTCGACCTGCGCCGGGTACAGGCTGAACAGTGCCTTGTCGAATTGCGGCTGAGCGCTCAGATAGGGTGCGGCGATCAGCCGCCCGTCGAGGTCGTAGGTCCACTGGTGATACGGACAGGTGATACGCCCGGCGGTGATGCCACCGGGGAGCCGGGCGCCGGGGCCCGCGGCGCCCGGCTCCCGGCACAGGCGCGTCCCACGGTGCCGGCATACATTGTAGAAGGCGCGCAGCCGAGCCTCGCGGTTGCGCAGCAGAATGATGCTTTCGCCGAGGATATCCAGCACGCGGAACACGCCGGGCTGCAGCAGCTCTTCCTCGCGCCCGACACAGACCCAGTCGCGGCAGAAGATCCGCTCCTTCTCCACGGCGAATACGCTCTCGGAGCGATACCAGCTCGATGGCAGGGTGGCCTCCAGACCGGCCAGCCGTGGGGGCGGCTCATGGGTGCTCACGGAAGCGTCTCCAGATCTTCGTTGGCCGCGAACCCCGGCATCACCGTACCGCACTGCCCGCCCAGGGGTGCATCGCGCCGCAACCTCAGGGCCGCGGGGGCGGCATCCAGTTCCCGAGCATACCGGTGGCCGCTGTACACGGCATGCACAATCGCGCCCGGCGCGAGCGCATCCCCGATGCGGGTGACGGATTGGATTGCCGCCCATTCCTGCGGGCGGGCGCCGAGCGCGGTGTGCAGGGCATCGTTCGCCAGGCGCGCGCCGACGATCACCAGGGACTTGCAGGCGAGCCGCGTGGCGGCGCCCGTGAACTGGTTGGCGAGCGCGAGCTCGCCGCCCTCGAATCCCGTCACGCGTGAGAGTGTATGCAGGGCAACCCCGGCCGCGAACAGCGCCCGGTGAATCTGCGGCTGCTCGTTGCTCATGATGGCCCAGGCCGATGCATGCCCCGCGGGCGTCACGTAGCTGACCGCCTGCCCGAGCCTGGCAAGGTGCTCCGCCAGCGCGCTGCCCATGTAGTAGTTGTCAAAGTCGTAGACGACCACCGGCCCTTCGATCCGTGCGCCGTCCGCGACGTCATCGGGAGTGAAGACATCGGGGCCCTCGAGGCTCCCCACCGGGATCTCGAGCGCCGAGTACAGCAGGCGCGCCCAGCGCGATCCGGTGGCGATGACCACGTGCGTGTTGCCCAGGCCCAGGATGTCCTCCGCCGTCAGGCGATTGCCGCGGTAGATGTTGACGTTCGGCAGCCGCTCCAACTGACCCCGGCGCCAGTCGAGGACGCGCCCCCAGCCTGCGAGTCCCGGCAGGCGGGTCTCGAAGCGCAACCGGCCGCCGATCTCGTCGGCCGCCTCCGCCACCGTCACCTCGTAACCGCGCCGGCCGAGCGACAGCGCACACTCGAGGCCCGCGGGGCCCGCGCCGACCACC